>OCTW011602908.1_pt1 | contig 93052 bp, 76 predicted proteins | sample 1539671 | NCBI WGS metagenome assembly OCTW01 (sample SAMN02144230, study PRJEB22623) | gut metagenome | biome: sheep rumen | host: Ovis aries | place: New Zealand | reverse complement strand
CTCCTCTCCATGCTCATACCTGTTGTCGTCGCTTAAGCAGTAACGGTCTTGCATGCAAGCATCCGCCCGTTCCTGCTTTGCGACTGGACTTATACAGTAAATTTTCTGGCGATGGCGACAGCGGCGCGGTAATACGGAGGAAGCAGTGCCTTGCCGGCATTTTTCAGTTCCTGCCGAATGGGAATCTGCTGCGGGCAGTGTTTTTCGCATTTTCCGCACCCGATGCACTGGGACGGAAATGCAGGCTCTCGGCGCAGAGCGACTGTCTGAAAATATTCATGCCTGCCGGTGCTTTTACTTTCCATATACATGGCGTTATAGCACCGGAACGCACCGGGAATATCCACTCCCTGCGGACAGGGCATGCAGTAGCGGCATCCTGTGCAGTTCACCCGCAATTTTTCATTAATAGAATCTCTGATCTGTCCGATCAGTTTCTGATCTTGTCCGGAAAGAGAACCCGGATGTACCCTGGAAGCAATCCTGCAGTTTTCCTCGACCATCTCCATAGAATTCATCCCGGATAAGACACAGGTAACCTCCGGCTGATTCCAGAGCCAGGAAAGTCCCAGCTCCGCGGCGCTTCTTTTCCCCGGATCTGCGGCAACTGCCTTTTTGGCTTTTTCGGGCAGCATATGAATCAATCGGCCTCCCCGGAGAGGTTCCATGATAATAACCGGTATTCCCTTAGCCGCTGCCGCCTGCAGTCCTGTTCTCCCCGCCTGCGTATTCTCATCCATATAGTTATACTGAATCTGGCAGAAATCCCAGTCATAGGCATCCAGAATCTGCAGGAACATTTCTGTATTTCCGTGAAAGGAAAAGCCGATATTTCGAATCTGTCCGGATTCTTTCTTTCTGGTGATCCACTCTTCTATGCCTAGTTTTTTCAGACGCTCCCACTCCGAAATATCTGTAAGCATATGCATCAGATAGTAATCCACATGATCCGTCTGCAGCCGGGACAGTTCTTCGTTAAAATATCTGTCAACGGCAGCCCTGGTCTTTACCAGATACTGCGGGAGCTTTGTGGCTATATTGATTTTATCCCGGATCGGATTCCTGGAAAGGATTTTGCCCAGCGCTGCCTCGCTTCCCGGATAGACATACGCGGTATCAAAGTAATTGACCCCCAGTTCGACGGCGTGAAGGATTTCTCTCTCTGCTTCCTCCAGATCAATCCCTGTTCCTTTTCTGGCAAACCGCATACACCCGAACCCCAGAACTGAAATCGGTTCTCCATATTTGTTTTTTCTGTACTGCATTTCTTCTCCTCTCCGGAACGATTTTTTCTTACCCGGAATTATAACATGTTGATGCCGGAGTCAAAAGGCCATAAGCCGGCCATACTTGCATGAAACGGGATATGATCCTCGAACCCAGCCAAAATATACTTCAGATTAGTACCTTTTTTCTTCCCGGCTTATGGTATATGATGATGCCAGGATAAAAGGTCATAAACCGGTCATGCCCGCATGAGTCGGTGTATGGCTTTGGGATCCTGGCATCATCTGATTAGATCGTTGAACTGTCATGGAGGACATGAAAATGGATATTTTTAACTGCTTTGCACCGACACGCGTCGTATTCGGCAGAAACTCTCTGGAGCTCCTGCATACACTTCCGGCTCTGGGGAAAAAAGCCCTGCTGGTTACCAGCAACGGAAAATCTACCATTAAAAATGGTTCTTTTGATAAAACTGTTGGAGAACTGAAAGCCCTTGGGATTGATTATGTCCACTTTAACCATATCGCCGCCAATCCGGAAAACACGGCGGTGGAAGAGGGCGCGCAAACCGGGCGAGAAAACGGGGTGGATTTTGTAATCGCCCTTGGAGGAGGATCCGTCATGGATGCTTCTAAGAGCATTGCCATGCTGATTCCCCAGCACACAGATACTCTCTGGGATTTTGCCAACTCCCCCGCGGGCGGAAAGCAGATGCCTTCGGAAAGGGCTCTCCCCTGGATTGCCATCACCACCTCGGCCGGAACCGGTTCGGAAGTAGATGCCACCAGCGTGATCTCCAATCCCGGCGCCCACGAAAAAATCGGCGTGAGCGGATGTCCCTTCGCCACATATGCCATTGTTGATCCGGAACTGATGAAAACGGTTCCTCCCAAGTATACCGCATATCAGGGCTTTGACGCACTGTTTCACTCTCTGGAAGGATATATCAGCTGTAAACATAATCTGATGAGTGAGATGGTAGAGCGGACCGCCATTGAAAACATTGGAAAATATCTCCCCCGCGCAGTAAAAGACGGCAATGACATGGAGGCAAGAGAAAAAGTTGCCTTTGCCAATACCCTCTCCGGATACTCCATGGTATTTGCTTCCTGTACCTCAGAGCACAGCATGGAACACGCCATGAGCGCATATCATACACAGCTTCCGCACGGAGCCGGGCTGATTATGCTCTCTCTGGAGTACTTTCGCTTCTGGATCAACAAACATGTCTGCGATGACCGTTTTGTGGACATGGCAAAGTTCCTGGGAAAAACAGACGCGGAAAAACCGGAGGACTTCCTGGAGGCTCTTGCCGGCCTGCAGCGAGCCTGCGGCGTAGACAATCTGAAAATGTCGGATTACGGTATTAAAAAAGAGGATGCCATGACTCTTGCTAAAAACGCAAGGGCAACCATGCTCCGTCTGTTTGTGGCGGACCCGGCGGAAACCACCGATGAGGAAATCGCCGGCATCTACGAGCGTGCATTCCGGTAATCCACCCAGATCATAACGCATTTCTTTCCCTGCCGGACAGTCTCTTGTCCGGCAGTTTTTTCCCTTGTTTTTCCTTGTTTTTTACTTTTTCTCTTATTTTATCTTTATGCTCACCTTCCATTCTCTTCCTGGCGGATATCCTGAGAAAAGGCCATGCGCATGGGCTGATAAAAAGTGATAAAAAGTTTGTTTTCACCTCCAACTCTCCCCTTGACACGTGAAAAAAAGATGTTACAATAGCCTCAGTGATTAGCACTCATTATTATCGAGTGCTACCAAATAAGAAATGTGAAAAAATACATCGCAGGTAAAGGAGGCGATTTGATTGAAAACCTATATGATCATACCTGTATACGATACGGTTATTCTTCCAGATGTGGACTATCAGCTGGGAATTTCTGATCTGACCGACGATGAAAAAAGCAGAATAAAAATAGATAATAACCGTGTGCTGCTGATGCCTCTGAAGGAGTCAAAGGAGCGCACCTCTCTTACGATGGAGGACTTCTACGGTCTCGGCGTGGAAGCCGAGGTTCTGGAACTCCGGGAGACTCCCAAGGGAACACGGATCCACGCGCAGACCAGAGAAAAGGTCAGACTTATCGATTTGAATGTGGGAGATACCCTGCTGGAAGGCTCTTTTGAATCACTGGAAGAGGTTTCCGACATCACCGTGAAGGCCGAACAGAACCTTCTGGAGGATCTGAAAAAGACAACGACAGAAATCGCCACGCACATACAGGGCGGCGAGCTGGCGATCCAGTATATCAAGGGCATTCATTCCATCAATGAATACGGCGCCGCGTTCTGTCAGTTTTTTGACATGAGCCAGGATGAAAAATATCATCTTCTGAGCACCGATTCGCTGAAGGAAAGAGGGCTTCTTATTGAGGAGGCGCTCCGAAAATTCAAAGGTAGCATTGACCTGCAGCTGGATCTGGATAAGCGGTATAACGAGACAGAAGGCGTGACCTACAAACGGCAGGCGATCCGGAAGCAGATGGGCATGCTCCAGAAAGAGCTGGAGAGCATGGATCCCAACTCCGCGTCCGAAGAGGATGAATACAAGAAAAAAATCGAGGCTGCCGATATGCCGGAGGAAGCCCGCAAAGAGGCGGATCGTGCCCTGCACCGCTATCTGGAATCCCAGCCGACAGATCCGGAGCGCAGCGTTCTGGAGAACTATCTTGATTTTATGACCAGCCTGAAATGGAAGCTGGATCCGACTCCTGTTCCCGATCTGGCCAAGGCCAGAAAAATTCTGGATCGGGATCATTACGGTCTGAAGAAAGTAAAGGACAGGATTATCCAGCAGATTGCCGTCATGACACTGAAAAAAAGCCAGTCCGGCTCTATCCTCCTTCTGGTGGGTGCGCCCGGTACCGGAAAAACCAGCATGGGCAAAAGCATCGCGGAGGCGCTGGGCAGAAAATATGTCCGGATCAGTCTGGGCGGAGTCCGGGATGAAGCAGAAATCCGGGGACACCGGAGAACCTATGTCGGCGCTATGCCTGGCCGGATTATGGAGGGTATCAAGCGTTCCGGTTCCATGAACCCGGTTGTTGTCCTGGATGAGGTGGACAAACTTGCACAGAGCTTCCAGGGAGATCCGGCCAGTGCTCTTCTGGAGGTTCTTGACCCCGAACAGAACAACACCTTTACGGATCACTACCTGAATGTACCATACGATCTGTCCAACGTGTTCTTTATCTGCACGGCGAACAGCTATGACACCATTCCCGGACCTCTTCTGGACCGTATGGAGGTGATTCAGCTTCCGGGCTACACGCCGTTTGAGAAGCTTCAGATTGCCAAACAGTATCTGATGCCAAGAGCGATGGAGGATGCCGGTATAACCAAAAAGCAGCTGCATATTTCTCAGGGAGCCATGAAAAAAATCATCGACTCCTACACCATGGAGGCTGGCGTGCGCGGCCTGAAGAAACAGCTGGATATTCTCTGCCGCCACGCGGCGACGGAAATTGTGGAGAAGGGAGACGATCAGATTCTCTCCGTAAAAGAAGCGGATCTGGGAAAATACCTTGGAAACAAACCGATTCCGCATGACAGAATATTGAAACCCAGCACCAGAGAAGGAGTCGTAACCGGACTGGCCTGGACCCAGGCAGGCGGAGAAATTCTGTTTATTGAGACCTCCGTGATGCCCGGAAACGGAAAAATCATCATTACCGGACAGCTGGGAGATGTCATGAAGGAATCCGCCGAAATTGCGCTGAGTCTTCTGAAATCCAGCTTCCTGAATAAAAAACTGGATTTTTCCGATAAGGATATCCATATCCATGTACCGGAAGGAGCGGTTCCCAAGGACGGGCCTTCCGCCGGTGTTACGCTGTTCACCGCACTGGTATCTCTGGTAACAGGAAAGCGGGTGGATCCGCATCTGGCTATGACCGGAGAGATTTCTCTCCGCGGACAGGTTCTTCCCATTGGCGGTCTTCCGGAAAAACTGATGGCGGCGCAGCGTGCCGGTGTGCGGAAGGTTTTAATCCCGAAGGATAACGTAAGAGACCTGGGGGATGTGCCAAAAGAAGTTACATCTTCGCTGGAAATTGTACCTGTGGACACCGTCGGCGATGTCATCCATGAGGCATTGGGAATATCTCTTCCGAGGCTGAACCGCCCCCTGTTTGATATTGCCGATGAAACTGCCAAATCAAGAACAGAAGAAAAAGAGAGAGAGAGCAGCAAAGACAGCACAGAGAATCTCTCCGGCAAAAAAGCTTCTGTGCAGGAGACAGGAAAAAAAGCAGGAAAGAAAACATGGAGATAAAGCCGATTGCGAGGATCCGCACAGACTTTAATACCAAATTCGGAATTCCGAGGCAGAGCGGTCTGGCGCGCACTACTGCGGAGATCATCTTCGAGCCCGAATATCGTGTGGCGGAAGCCGTGCGCGGGCTTGAGGGTTTTTCCCGGATATGGATGATCTGGGAGTTTTCCGAGAACACAGGAAAAGTAAAAAAGAATTGGAATCCTACCGTCCGGCCGCCAAGACTGGGCGGAAATATGCGGGTGGGTGTTTTTGCCACCCGCTCTCCTTTCCGCCCCAACTCGCTGGGACTGTCCTGTGTCGAACTGAATTCTGTAGAAATACGTAAGGATCTGGGGCCGGTGCTGACCGTAACCGGCGCTGACCTGATGGACGGAACGCCGATTTATGACATAAAACCTTATATCCCATCCTCCGATTCCTTTCCGGATGCACAGGGAGGATTTACAGATTCGCACCCTTTCTCTCACCTGAAAGTTGTGTTTCCGGAAAACCTTCTTCAGAAAATCAGTGAGGAAAAGAGAGCCGGACTTCTGGACGTTCTCGCGGAGGATCCCCGCCCTTCCTATCAGAAAGACCCGAACCGGGTTTATGGTATTTTCTTTAATCGTGCGGACATCCGTTTCCGGGTGGAAGGTCGGATTCTCACCGTCTTAGAAGTAAATACAGATGGGTTATAAATCCGGCCACATAAAAACCTCTCAACAGCATAGTGGCACGGAAATGCGAAATATTCAATACTTACATCTCGACTTACATCTCGGCGCAGGCTGCCAGAGCGGCCACTGCTCCGTCCGCGGCGGCTGTCGTCAGCTGCCGCACTTTTTTTGTCCTACAGTCCCCTGCCGTGTAAATGCCGGGAGTGCCGGTCAGACAATCTTCTCCCGCCTGGATATAACCGGACGGATCCAATTGAACCAGATTGCCGAAAGCCTGATTATCCGGCTCCTGCCCGATGGCCACAAACAAACCGGATACCGGAATTTCCCGCGTATTTCCGGTCAGCTTATCCTTTACAACAATTCCGGCCAGATGCCCTTCTCCGATCAGCCCGGAGACTGATGCGTTCAGAACAAACTCCACATTTTCCTTCTCCCGCAGTTTTTCCACATCCGCCGCATCCCCGCGGAACTGGTCTCTTCTGTGGATCAGATACACCTTCTGGCAGATATCCGCCAGATAAGCGGCATCCTCCAGCGCGGTATTTCCTCCGCCATTTACGGCGACTGTCTGTCCCTTAAAAAAAGAGCCGTCGCAGGTCGCACAGTAGGAAATCCCTTTTCCGACAAGTTCTTCTTCTCTATCCAGCCCGAGCTGACGATTCTTTGCCCCTGTGGCCAGAATAACCGCTCTGCACTCATATTCATGACGCCTGGTGCGGACAATTTTGGTCTTGCCCTTATCCTCTACAGACAGCACTCTCTCGTTTCTGAACTTTGCGCCGAGACCGGTTGCCTGTTCATAAAGAGCTGTCGCATAATCAAACCCGGAAACATGAGCCAGACCCGGATAATTTTCAATATCCGGCGTATTGACAATCTGTCCTCCGTAGGTCTTTGCTTCCAGAATCAAAACGGATTTTCCGGCACGAATTCCGTAGATGGCGGCTGTCAGTCCGGCTGTCCCTGCTCCTACAATAATCAAATCTGTCATAGATATTCCCTTCTTAAAGATAGAATGTAACTTTGTGTACCGTCCGGTCATTGCATAAGAATTCCCGTTCAGCAGTTCTAAAGTCTCTGTAGAATATTCTGATTTTGATTATAGCATCCGGACAGGCAGGCCGCAAATACCTGAAGGGCAGAAACTACAGAAGGGCATGACTACCTGAATCTGCAGCAGCATGATTTACCGCTCCTTTCTGTTCCCGCTTTCCGTAGTGTCCCGTTTTGTTCTTCTTTTCTGTGCCGTGTAAAGGATTCCCAGGATTCCTCCTGCGCACGCAAGTCCTGCCGGAATCAGAATTCTGGAATGACGAAGCTGTATTTTTCCGAGCTCTGCCACTGTCAGAAGAACCGGATTTTCTGATACGGTGACCGTTTTCCGGGTCACCGCGGTGTTTCCCGCCAGATCCGTCACAGCAACGGTTACCGTGCTGCAAAAGCCGGCCGGCACCTGAAAGCTCCCGCTGTCCCGAATTCTGTCTTCAAAATCTGTTTTCCGGAAGAGCAGCTTCTTTCCACACTGTACCTCTATGGATTTCAGCCCCATTGCGTCAAAGGCCTCGTAGGTGACATCCTGCTGTTTTTTTCGTATCACCTTTTTTTCCAAACCGGTAAGGCTGGCCAGCTCCGGAGGGGTAGAATCGATGCGGAACAGAATTTCCCTGCTTCTGTCTGTCTGACTCTCCGGGTGATTTCCTGCCTGATCCGCGGAAGAGACAACCACCTTGTAGATTCCATCCTTCCTGAAATTGGAAGAATCTATGATATAGTCACAGATATGCCAGCTGCCGCCGCTTTTCTCCTTCCCGCTCTTCTGCGCTGTCTCTGCCGCCCTGTCCTTTATGGTAAAACGGACGGTTGAAAGCGGTTCTCCGTCTCTGGTTATCTCCACATGCCTGCTTCCCTCCAGCAGCGCATCCGGATTATACTCCGTAATAATCAGGCTTTTTTTCACTTCTTTCACAACGGAATTCTGCAGCTTACGAACCGATGGACTGATCGAATAGACCGAGCCGAAATGATTCACGGTAAACTCTGTCTCCCCCGCCCTTTTCACTGTCCCGTTTTGATCCCGGTAATCCACAGACATCCTGTAAATGCCGTCATTTTCGCGGAGCTTTTTCAGTGTGCCGGTCTGCAGTTCCATCCCTCCGGCCCCATCTGACCCCTGTTTTTCAGACAGACTCAGAATTTTCGTAAGATCCTCTTCGGTTCCGTCCGGGCGGACTCTGTACAAATGAACCTCTGTGCCTTCCGGCTCTCCACCGGCCATAGAAATCTCCGGTAGAGTTCCCGCGCTTTCCAGCCTGCCGTTTTCCAGGCCGATGAACTGAACAACCGGAGGTATTTTCTTCGTCTCCGACAAGATTGCCAGTGCCTCTGTCTCATCCGGATCCTCCGGCTCGTCATCCGCGTATTTTTCTGCCGGACTGTCTTTTCGGATCGTTTTTTGATTATCGTTGTCCGCAGAATCCTCCCGGCCTCCGTCTCTGTTTTCCGGATTATCTCCGGAAGAGTCTGCGTAAGGAACCTCTTCCCCGCCCCCTTCTTCTTTCTCCCCGGGGGGTTCCAACAGTTCTCCGCCGCTGTCCCGACCCTCCGTATTCTCTCCGCTCCCTCCGGAAGAGCCTTCAGGAACTTCCACGGAACCTTCTCTGATCCCGAAGTTTTCTGAAAAAGCCGGAAAAACAGCCCCTTTCCCTTCTTGTGAAATATCCCTGATATAAAAGGCATGGTCCGCCGCCTCGCACCTGTCATTCCAGGTCACAGAATCTGACCAGATTCCCTCCTCCGGCGCAAAAATGGAAACCTTCCAGTGACCGGGATCCTTGACCAAAACAGTAACCCCTGTGTCCTCTCTGCCCCAGAGGTTTCCGTCAGCCCCTGCCTCCAGCCCTGCTGTCCGGTAGGAAACCAGAGTTTCTCCTTCGGCAGGCTTCCATGTTGTTGTCAGAACTGCTTCCCTGTTATCCGGATCTCCATTCAAAACAAAACGATATTTTTCCAATTCCGGATTTTGATCCAGCTCATAGGAGAAACGAATAACAGATGAACCTTCGGGACGATACTCTCCATCCTCTCCCCAGGCACCGCTTTCGTCATATTCCCAGTGAATTCCCGAAAGCAGCCTGTCCGCAGTTTCTTCCGCAGAGATATCTGTCTGATCCTCTTTGTTTTCTGTCTCCGATGCGTTCTGCAGCGCCGGTGCAGCAAGAATCTGGCTGCGGATTTCCGCCGTGAGATCCGGATCCGGCTGCCCGAAATACTTCTCCGCTGCGATCCAGAGAGGAATTTCCATTTCCTCTGCCTGGGATTTTTCGGAATCCGTCTCTTGTCCGGACAGATCCTGCACCGCTAATTCCTCCGCCATAACCGGAACCGCCGCCTGCTCTGCGGAAAAGGGCAGTCCGATCAGCGCGGCTGTAAGAAGCAGATATCTGACTTTTTCTTTTCTCATAATTTCGTTTTCCCCCTGTCATTGCTCCGGCATATCCGGCAGCTTCCTGCACCGTGTATTGCTGATAGGTTTCCTCTTTCATGGTGCCGCTTCCAATCCTTTGACATTCTCATAAGTTCTGCTGATGTTTTTTCTGCAGGTCTCGCTGTCGGAAAGGATTTCTGTCTGCAGCGCAGACGATTTGTTTTGCACAGCACGTCTCTTGTACGCGTCTTGCCGTATTTCAGAAACAAGGTTCAGTACCTTGGCAAGAGAGATCTGCTCTGCGGCCAGTCCTCTTCTCTGGTCATTCAGGATATGCAGCATTTCCCTGTCCATCAGAAGACCCACGTAATCTGCTCCGTCGTGCCGGCTGCTTTCCGTCTCCTGCAGGCAGAGATGAAAGGACTGCAGGAGATTGGTATAATCCTTTTTCCCCGGCTCATACACGCCGACGGCATTACAGACATATTTCTTATAAAAATCTCCCAGCAGGCAGTAAGTCTCCGAAAGACTGTAATTGGCGTACTCTTCACATCCGCTGCCGGTCACTCTGCGAAAAAAAGGATCACTTTTCAGAATCCGGGTCCGGAACGAACCATCCCCTCCTGTATAAAGATAAAGGAAGGTGACTCCGGCCTGATAATTCAGCTCCAGCACCTGCGGGTCATCCTCCTGAAAATACCGAAGATTTCGGTTATAGGCACTTGTAAAATAACGGCTCTCCTCCTCCGTAAAAAAGCCTTCTCCCTGCCACGCCTGCAGAAGCTTCAGATATGCCTCCGGCCGTTTTTCCTCCAGCTCTATCGCTTTCTTATAACCTTGCACCCGTTCCCGGCATGGCACAGTGGAAGGGACGGAAAGAAGAGTGCGGTATTCTCTGCCCCTTTCCCACTCTCCGGCTGCATGCAGGACAATACCTCCGGACAAAGATAAAACCAGAGAAACACAGAACGCCGAGCACAGCAGCTGTTTTCTATTCTTTTTCCTCTTCAGGACAGCAGACAGCTTCTCCGGATTTTCCAGATCCTTTTTCAGTTCCAGGCAACTCTGATATCTGTCCTCCGGACGAAACGCGGTGCATTTATTGAGAATAACCTCCATACCCTCACTGATTCCTTCACAGGTTTTCCGGAGGGGATGCACACGGTACAGATACGGGTCATGCTTCGGGTCTGTTCCGGTCAGCAGGTGGATCAGCGTCATTCCCAGAGCAAAAATGTCGGATCTCTGATCGCTCTGTCCGGTTCCGTGCTGCTCCGGAGCAGCATAGCCCTCCGTTCCGAGAATGGCGGTGTCCAGACCCCTGTCCTCCTTGTACTCCCTGGCAATTCCGAAATCAATCAAAGCCAGCTTCCCGCCCGGTCTGCGGATCACATTAGACGGCTTCATATCCCGGTAAATGACAGGCGGATTCCGGGTGTGCAGATATTGGAGGACATCACAGAGCTGAATGCCGATATCCGCCGTTTCTCTTTCGGAAAAAGGGCCGTTTTTCTGCAACAGGCCGTACAGGCTATCTCCCTCGATATAGTCCATGATGAGATAGATCTGCCTGTCCTTTTCCAGAATGTCCACAATGCGGGGAAGCGCTGGATGATCCATTGCCTTCATAAAAGCTGCCTCCACCAGAAGGCCGCAGGCAGCTTTCCGCCCCGCCGCATCTCTTCCCGTCCGGCTGATTTCCTTCACCGCCCAGTATTTATGCAGCCGGATATCCATAGCAAGATAAACCACCGACATCCCGCCTTTCCCGATTACTTTCAGGATTTCATATTTCCCGTCCAGTATTTCTCCTCTGCGCATTCCTTTGCTGCTCCGCCAGCCTCTGCTCCGTCTGATACGGCTCTCAGGCAGCCTGCAGACAGCAGCTGATGTATCCTGTATTTCCTGAATATTCCGGAGTGCTGTCCGGTAATTCAGCCCGGCCAGTTCTTCCGCCTGCTGATATATCCCTCCACAGAAACGATCTCAGAGGATTTCCCATCTCCGGAGTCACAGCGTTCGGACAGATGCCGGCCGGAAAAACTGACAAACGGCACCTGCGGCGCTGTTCTTTTCCAACTGATAAAAAAAGAGATGACAGTTCCGAGCGGAACTGACGCTGATGTGTATTTTTATTATAGGCGAGTTTACATAAAAATACAAAGAAAAAGCAGGGGTAAATTTCCACAATTTTTACCCCTGCCTTTTATGAAAGATGTGTCCTTGTTTTCTGTTCCGGAAAAGAGCAGGAAAGGAATCTGCCGTTAAAATCTGTTCAGTCCTTCTCCTGCAAAGCCCGCATAAATGCCGGAATCAGCTGCTTCTTCCTGGAAATGACACCCGGCAGAACACAGCTGCTCGCGCCGACCTCGGTATGAAATGCCTGCTCAATTAACTCCTTTGCTCCTTCTCCGTAATACAGCAGTTCCGTGGACTCCTCAATGATATTGGTCAGCATGAAAAACACCATATGGACATCGTGTTTTCCACACTCCATCTCCAGATGAGGAATCAGCTTGTCTTTAATCAGGTGAAGCTCCTCTCCGGACATGGAGGAAATCTGTCCGACGGCGAATACCGTTTTTTCAATATTGAACCGTTTGTTATCCTGGTAGAAAATCTCCTCCGCCGATTTATCCTCCAGATTGCTTCCCGCGCGGAACATATCTGCGGCATATTTTTCCAGATCCTGAATTCCGGCGATCTCCGCCATCTCCCTTGCCGCTTTCTGATCCAGCGGCGTACAGGTGGGGGATCGGAACAGGAGAGTGTCCGAGATAATCGCGGAACAGAGCAGCCCGGCAATTTTCTGCGGAATTTTCAGCCTTCTCTCATGATAAATTTCATACATGATGGTCGCAGTACAGCCAACCGGCTCGTTCCGGAACATGATCGGCCCTACCGTCTCCAGAGATCCCAGTCTGTGATGATCCACTATTTCCAGGATTTCCGCCTCATTGACATTCAGAACCGCCTGGGATTTTTCATTGTGATCCACCAGAATCAGCCTCTTGCCATGAAGTCCGATCAGATTTCTCCGGGAGATGGTTCCTACGTAGCACCCCCTCTTGTCCAGAATCGGATAATCCCTGTGACGGCTGTTCTTCATCACCTCTTCAATATCATCCACCTTATCTGAAATGCTGAATTTAATCAGATCCCTGGAATTCATCAGATGACTGATGGGGATTGCCTGATTAATCAGCCGCGCGATGGTATAGGTATCGTGCGGACTGCTGATAATGACACAGCCGGCTTCCTCCGCCAGTTTCTTGATGGAATTGCTGACCTTGGCTCCCAGTCCGACAACCAGACAGCCCGCCTTCAGATCGATACAGCAGAGCTGATCCTCCACGCGGTTTCCGAGAATAACCAGATCATGCTCATGAATATAGGCCGACATCATGTCCGGATGAAAAGCGCCGATGATCACCCGGCCTGTCTCAAAATGTTTCTGTCCGTCTCCCACCAGGATTTCTCCATCCAGCGTCTCCGCAATGACCGAGTACTGCGCTTTCGCCTTGGAAAGCACATCGCTGTCATAGACATCCATGTAGGATTTTGCGATATCCGTCACCGTAATGAGCCCCTGCAGACGATTGGTTTTTGTGGTGATCGGAAGTGTGACAATATTCTGATCCTTCATGCTGTTCCATGCCTGCTTCACGGACATTTCTCCGGAGACACCGGGAACCTTGTGGATCTCAATTTCCTCCACCTGTGTGCCCGCATCCGGAAGATAATCCGGCTGATCCACCTGGAAATACTTCAGGACAAATTCTGTCTCCTCGTTTACCTGACCCGCACGCATGGCCCGGTAAATCTTTGTTTTCTCCGACCTATTCTTGATATCCGCGTAGGCAATCGCCGAACAGATGGAGTCCGTATCCGGATTTCTGTGCCCCACTATATAAATCTCATTATTCTTCTTCATTCTGCCTCCGCCTTCCGCAAAACTCGTCCCTGTCTCTCTGGCTGTAAGCCTGTATCCGTCTGTCCACAATAACCGTAAAAAGCACGCCCGCAGGCAGGGGATTTCTCCTGGTACAGACAAACCCGGAGCTGTACCGCATTCTTCCGTCCGGTTATTTCCCTGCAGGATACTCTCCCGAAAATACCGTAACAGCCGGTCCGGTCAGATAAACCGGCTGTCCTTCCCCGGCCCACTCAATCTGCAGTTCTCCGCCGCGCAGAAGAACTGAAACTTTCCGGCTGCTTACCTTGTGATTCAGAATGGAGGCAGCTGCCGCCGCGCAGGCGCCGGTGCCGCAGGCAAGTGTCTCTCCGGATCCTCTTTCCCAGACCCGCATCTGAATGGTGTGATCGTCCAGTATCTTGATAAATTCTGTGTTGACTCTGTCCGGAAAATTTTTGTGATGCTCAAATTCCGGGCCGATCTCCTCAATGTTCAGATTCTCCACATCGTCCAGAAAAACAACCGCATGCGGATTTCCCATGGACACCGCCGTGTAGAAGAATTCTTTCCCAGCCACCGTAATCGGCTGGCTGATCACTCTGGACGTATCGGAAATAACCGGAATCTTTTCCGCCTCCAGAACCGGACTTCCCATATTCACGCGGACCGTTTTCACCTTCCCGTTTTCTACAGACAAATCCAGCGTCTTGATTCCGCTTCCGGTGCTGACCGTAATCCGGGTCTTGTCCGTCAGTCCGTTATCATACACATATTTTGCCACACAGCGAATCCCGTTCCCGCACATAGCCCCGCGGGATCCATCCGCGTTGTACATGTCCATCTCAAAATCCGCCACATCGGACGGCTTAACCAGAATCAACCCATCCGATCCGATTCCGAAATGCCGGTCACTGACCAGGATAGCCGTCTCCTCCGGATGATCCACCTTCTCTGTAAAACAGTTGACATAGACATAATCATTGCCGCATCCGTGCATCTTTGTAAATTTCATTCCGAAACACCTTTCTTCTCTTCTGTTTTTCCGATTTTATCATCCTTCACTCTCCTGCGGAAGTAAATCTGTTTCTGATGATTGTTGTCCAGAATTTCATTCCATTCGTAACTGCCCAGAGACTTGATAAAGGCCGTGAACTTGGAAAAGCCGAAATTACGCACATCAAAATCCGGCAGCCGCTTGGACAGATGATCTCCCAGCTTGCCGGAAAAAATCCAGCCGTCATCATCCGAAAACTTCTCCAGAATCGCATCGATGGTGTTCCGGACACGGTTCAGATCCTTCTGCCGCTTCTTTTCCAGATCCTTTTGCTGCCTGGTTTTAGTGCGTACCTTTTTGACCTTCTCTTCCGACGCCTTAGCCGTCTTTTCCGCCTCCGCGGCCTCCTCCTCCAGCTTCTGCTCCAGCAACAGATCCAGATACTTAAACTGATTGCAGGCCGAAATAAAAGGCTGCGGCGTCTTGCTTTCCCCCATGCCGATGACCTGCTTGCCGGCCTCCCGGAGACGCGCCGCCAGACGCGTAAAATCGCTGTCCGAAGAAACCAGACAGAATCCGTCCACCGTATCCGAATACAGAATATCCATCGCGTCTATAATCATGGCGGAATCCGTCGCGTTTTTTCCTGTCGTATAACTGTACTGCTGCATGGGAATAATGGAATTATCCAGCAGAACAGGCTTCCACTTGTTCATATGCGTGCTGGTCCAGTCTCCGTATATTCTCTTGTAGGTAGCAATTCCGTTATTCGCCGTTTCCTCCAGAATAATCTTAATATACTTTTCTGAAATATTATCCGCGTCGATCAGAACCGCATACCGTCTGTCATTTTCCAAATTGACTTTCCTCCATTCCCCCACTATCATAGGTGTATAAGTCAGTTCCTGAGCACGGACGGACGGGCCGTTTACGGAACCGGACAGGCGGACTCAGGGAACGACAACAGATATGGGCATGAAGCTGTGTGCAACACGGCGAGAATGCGAATATCTGTAAGCGGTGCGAAAGCTGCTGAAAGCAGCAGAGCAGCGCGGTGGACTTATACATGTTCCACAAGTCCGGTTTTAAGTAATTTTAAGTAATCTTGAGGGACTTATACACGTTCTAAAAAATATACAAACCTTACGTTAGTATAGCATTTTCAAATATCAAAAGTCTACCAGGAGGATTATCATGGAAAGACATGCTGTTGCCCTGCAGATTTCAGCCGGACGTTTTAACGATTTTCGCAGCGGTCTGGGTAAAATCTGGAACCGTCTGACCCGGATCATGGACGATCTGGAAATTAAAAATTTCAGTCTGTGGAATATCGAGGATCTGGTTTTCGGTTACTACGAGACAGACGAAACGGGTCCGAAGCCCGATGACCATACCCGGAAAGAATTTCATACTCTGGAGGATGAGATGGCGGGAACTTTCCGCTGGATTTCCGGACCGGACAGCGAGATGCGGCTGATGTATCATGATTTTGGCATCGTCCGGCCGAATAAAGAGCAAATCCGCCACCGTGTGTTCGTGACCCGCTTAAAGGGCAGCTATCAGGAGGAATACAAACGGCGTCATGACGGCCTGATTGAAGCCCGCCAGGGAAAAACCGATCCCGGACCGGACAGCAATTTCTCTATCTGGAATGCCGAAGATTTTATTTTCGGGTACGACGAGATTGATGTGACCATGGAGAAGGCTCCCACCGAACAGGACAACAGGGACACGGTTGCCTGGGAGACAAAAATGCTGGAAATCATGAGCTGGTACACCGACGACGTAGACTGGATCACCGGAGAACATCATAATCATATCGTCAGGATCGGATATCACAATTAAGGAGGCAGATCATTTATGGGCAGCTGGGAAGACAATGTGCGAAAGGTGGTTCCGTATGTTCCCGGAGAACAGCCGAACCAGCCGGATATGATAAAACTGAACACCAATGAGAATCCGTATCCTCCGGCTCCGGGCGTACAGAAAATTCTGAGCGCCATGGATGCCGGCCAGATGCGGCTGTATCCGGATCCGGCTGCTGCAGACCTGGTGCAGGCTCTGGCAGACCGCTATCAGGTCAGTCCCTCGCAGATTTTTGTCGGAGTGGGCTCCGACGACGTGATCTCCATGGCTTTCCTGACCTTCTTTCATGGGAAAAAGCCCGTCCTTTTTCCTGATATTACCTACTCCTTCTACGAAGTCTGGGCGGATGTATACCGGATTCCTTACCGTACCATCCCTCTGGATGATCATTTTCGCATCTGCCCGGAAGATTATACCGGGGAAAACGGAGGCATCATTTTCCCGAATCCGAACGCGCCCACCGGAGCAGCGATGGAACCGGATGGTGTGGAACAGATCATCCGCCAGAATCCGGATTCCGTTGTGATCGTCGATGAAGCCTACGTGGATTTTGGTACTCCTACCGCCCTCCCACTCCTGAAAAAATATGATAATCTTCTGGTTGTACAGACTTTTTCCAAGTCACGCTCCATGGCAGGCATGCGGATCGGTTTCGCCATCGGAAACGAAAAGCTGATCCGCTTCATGCAGGACGTAAAATATTCTGTCAATTCCTATACCATGAACCGCCCCTCTATTCTTCTGGGAAAGGCCGCTCTGCAGGACGATATCTATTTCCGGAATACAACCGGAAAAATAATAGACACACGGGAATGGGCAAAAGACGAGCTGCAAAAGCGGGGGTTCCATTTTGCGGATTCCAGGGCAAACTTCATTTTTGCCTCCCATGAGACAGTTCCGGCCGTAAAAATATTTGAGGATCTGCGGAAACGGCACATTTACGTGCGCTATTTCAACAGACCCAGAATTGATAACTACCTTCGTATTACGATAGGAACAAAGGAACAGATGCAGGCGCTGTTTGACGCGCTGGATGAGATCCTGTAACAGCGGAAAGTTATTTCAGAGTCATTATGGGTATTACGGATAGAAATTTGATGGCTTCAGTTTTTCCGAGCCGAAAAACAGCATGATTAACACAGGGGGGGGTTCATTGAATGATAATTTGGTAATCGAAGAATTGAAAAAATGGGCACCTGATGAGGAATTTTACAGGGCCTTTTACCTACGCAAACAAAGTGAAATGCCTGTAGATGATCTTTTTAATAGGAAGGATTTGGATCAAGAGATCATCGAATGGGCATCAAACCCTGCTACCATTGATCCGAATAAGACAGAAGAAGATTTTTTCAATGCCGGACGAAATGTACAGATTTTAAAGCATCCCCGTTATTTTCCTTTTTTTTTACATAAGCATACTTTTTTCGAAATAAACTATGTTCTTTTCGGCCACTGCATCGAAATTATAAACGACTGCACGGTAGAATTAAAGGAGGGGGATATCTGTCTCCTTGCTCACGGCATCACACATGGCATCCTCGTTAATGATGACAGTATAGTACTGAATATATTAATCCGCTACAGCACTTTTATGGACATCTTTTTAAATACAGTGCGTGATAAAAGCCAGATCTCCATGTTTTTCTTAAACAGTATCCATACGAATGAGAAGAATAAAATCCGCTATTTGATCTATCATACACAGAAAGACTCCATGCTGCGCAGCTATATCCTGGACATGTATACAGAACAAATGCATCTGGATGACTACTCCGACAGGATCATTTGCAGTCTTCTTACCATTTTTTTTACTCAGCTTACGCGCCGTCACGGCAAAGATATTGAGATTTCGGACAAACGAGATTCTGATGGTCAATATATAGATGAAATACTTCAATACATTATGGAAAATTATAAGACCATTACCCTTAGCAGTCTGGCTGAACACTTTCATTTTTCGGTTCCCTACTGTTCTAAAATTGTTAAGTCCTTCTGCGGCTATTCCTTCTCCTCTCTGCTTACAAGAATCCGTCTGCAGCAGGGCGAAAATATGCTTGCTCACACGCAGATGAGTATAGCTGATATCGGTGATTACATTGGTTATAAAAATCCAGAGACTTTTATACGTGCTTTTAACCGTATCTATCATCTCTCTCCCAGCCAGTACCGAAAACAAGGAGCCCGCTACCCCCTTGATCTCCTGGCCTCTTCACCACGTTAAATAACGTCAATTCAGTTGATTTCCAGAGTCATAGTCGCCTTTCCTTTGATTTCTTATAATAGAATCAGCGCAAGCCGAATTCCTCTTTTTGTAACCAAAGGGTTCTGCACCGCTTCTATATCTATGACTTTGGGAACAGCCGTTAATGATCCCTACGCTATTATTTCTGCAATCTGTCAAAAATAATTTTTGACACAAACGAAGGGGGTATGTATTTTTCATGTACACACTGCACAAGCTTTTTGTAAAAGACCTTGAAGTCGAACATCTCCATACACCTCTGGGGATTGATGTAAAGGAACCGCGCTTTTCCTGGAAACTCTATTCAGACGGATACAGTATTTATCAGACATCCTACCGGCTGCAGCTCTTTGACGAAAGGCATCCGAGAGCTGTTGCCGATACCGGTATTGTTGAAACGGATCAGAGCATCGAAGTTATCATCCCCGATTTCCAGACATCTCCCATGACCCGCTATCTCGTGCGCGTAACAGTCACTGACAATCAAAAACGTGAAGCATCCCTGGAGAGTCATTTTGAAACCGGACGGATGGGCATTCCTTTCAAAAGCAGCTGGGCCGAGCCGGTTCAGGATCCGACTCCTTCTACCATGAACCAGCCGCACGAAGGCGATGCCGTAATCAATACTTGCATAGACGGAAAGAGAGATTTTCATGAATTCCGTCCTGCCCAGTATATCCGCATTTCATTTGATATTAATAAACCCGTAAAAAAGGCAAGGATCTACGCAACGGCACATGGGCTTTATAAGCTAAGCATCAACGGAATGCAACCGGATGACCGCATGTTTGCCCCTGAGAATACAGCTTATCACAGCATATTACTTTATCAGACCTATGATATTTCAGAATTGCTTCAAAAGGGCTCAAATGTCATTGGCGCTGTATTAGCTGACGGCTGGTGGGCAGGACGAGTCGGAACTACAGGAGACTGCTGTCAGTATGGAAACACGACCGCACTTCTTCTTGATGCAGATATCGAATATATGGACGGAACCAAGGAAACTGTCACGGGCGATCAAGGCGTGTCATCTACAGGCCCAATTATCTTTTCAGATCTCTTTGTAGGCGAAAAATATTATGCAGAAAAGGAAATCCCCGGATGGGATCTCCCCGGTTTTGATGCATCCAGATGGGCTCCGGTAAAACCCTGTGCTTATGATAAAAAAGCTCTTACTGCTCAGTCTCACCCTCCGGTGCGCATACTCAAGTCATTTAAGCCGATTTCCATATTCACCTCGCCGAACGGAGACACAATACTTGATGCAGGCCAGAACCTCGCCGGATTTATCCGCTTTACCGTAACCACCCGGGCTGGCCGGGAGATCAAACTGGAGCACTTTGAAACACTTGACAAAAAAGGCAATTATTTCAATTCCATCCTGAATAATAATAAAGAACAGACTGAATTTTACCGGACCAAAAATGGCCTGCAGACTTATCAGCCTTCATTTACTTACCATGGATTTCGCTATGTACGAATTACCGGGTGGCCGGGAAAGATTTCCACAGATAACTTCGAGATCATTGCGATCTCAAGCGAGATGGACAGCATCGGTTCCTTTCATACCTCAGATGAACGCATCAATCAGCTGCAGAATAATATCTGGTGGAGTCAGGTATCCAACTCCATTTCTATACCGACCGATTGCCCGCAGCGTGAAAAAGCAGGGTGGACCGGCGATATTATGGCGTACTCCCCTACCTTCTGTTTCAACCGCAGCGCTGATGCTTTTTTGTCTTCCTGGATGAACAATCTTCGGTCTGAACAGCTGCCGGATGGTGCGGTTCCAATGATTATCCCATACTTGAAAGCTTATGCTACCTTCTTAAAAGAAAAACTCGGAACCGACACAAGCTGCGGCTGGGGAGATGCGGCAATCATTGTTCCTTACAATGTATACAAAGCTTACGGAGACCGAAAAATTCTGGAAGATAACTATCAGGCAATGAAGCGATGGATGGGCTATATTGACAGCCGTGCAAAAAATCATCATCCCAAAGGTTACAAAAACTGGGATGAAGCCCGCCGAAAAAGGAGCCGTTGGCTCTGGAACACGGATTTCCACTTCGGAGACTGGCTGATCCCCAGCATCGTTCTTGGAAATCCGGATGCTAAGGCAATGGATAAGACTGCCTACGCAACCATGGGAATCGTCGCGCCTGCCTATTATGCCTTCAGTGCCCAAAACATGGCAGAGATTGCCTCTGTTCTTGGAAAAACAGAGGACTCGGAAAATTACAGACTTCTTTATGAAAATATTCGTAAAGCCTTTATCGAAGAATATATCCACGATGACGGCACTCTTGACGCAGATTTTCAGGGAATCTATGTCATTTGCCTGAAGGTCGGCCTTGTATCTGAAGCGATACGCCCTAAAATGGTACAGCATCTAGTCAATCTGATCGAGAGTAATCAAAACCGGCTTGATACCGGCTTTCTGAGCATTCCATTTCTGATGGATGTCCTCTGTGAAAATGGAAAAAACTATATTGCTTACAGGATTCTGTATCAGACAGCCTGTCCCAGCTGGCTCTATGAAATAAGCAAAGGGGCATCCACCCTGTGGGAAAGCTGGGGCGCGATTGATGAAAACGGCACCGTCAGCACTTACAGTTACAACCATTACGCATTCGGCTGTATCGGCGATTGGATGTACCGTTATCTCGGAGGACTTACCGCTGTTGAACCCGGTTATAGAACCTTTGAGGTTGCTCCGCATTTTGACTGCGGCCTGACTGAAGTCTCCGCCAGCGAAAACACACCTTACGGCCGGGTTTCCGTTAACTGGAGGCTTGTTGGCACTGAAGCACTGGTTCATGTAGAAGTTCCTGTTAATACAACTGCCAGGATTCATCTCCCCGGACAGACCGCTGAGACCGGAAGCGGCATATACAATTATCTTGTGCACCTGAATGGATAAAAAGACTTTACGGAATTGCGTATGCAGGTATACCCGTATCTGTCTGTAAGTTCTGTTTCCTCATGATTCTGGAAGAAAGGAGTCATTTTATGCAGTACAAATTATTTAAAAATAGAATTCATTTGTCCCGTCTTGGTATGGGAAATATGCGTTTACCCGAAAAAGAAGAAAACGGACAAACTGTCATTGACTATCCAAAGGCAAAAGTGATTATTGACGATGCTTTCAAAGCTGGTATTAACTACTTTGATACCGCTTATATCTACCACAATGGCCAATCTGAAAGCTTCACGGGAAAAGCACTTGCAGAATACCCTCGTGGTAGTTATTATGTAGCAGATAAATTCAACTTTCAGGCGCAGCCGGATTACCGAAAACAATTCGCGGAACAACTTCGCAGACTGCAGTTAGACTACATAGATTTCTATCTGCTCCATGGCATTCAGGATAACTTTGTGGATGACATCCTTGCATCCGGATGTATCAAATACTTCAGCCAATTGAAAGAAAAAGGAAAACTCCAATACCTCGGTTTCTCCTTTCATGGGAATACAGACAGTATGCAGAAAATGCTGTCTGCCTATAACTGGGATTTTGTTCAGATTCAACTGAATTATTACGACTGGGAATACGGCAACCAGAAAAAGCTTTATGACATGCTGACTCAACACCATATTCCGGTTTTCGTCATGGAACCTGTTCATGGAGGACTTCTTGCCAGACTGAATGAGAGCTCTTCGTCTCTGCTGAGAGAGGCAGATCCAGACGCGACACTTGCATCCTGGGCTATGCGTTTTGTGATGAGCTTGGATAATGTACAGGTTATTTTGAGCGGGATGAATACTCCCGAACAGATGGCAGATAATGTAAAAACTTTTAACGACAACCGCCTGTTGAACGAAAACGAGAAAGCTTTACTGAAAAAAGCTGCTGACCTTCTTCGCCCTTCTATAGCGCTTCCATGCACCGGCTGTAGGTACTGTACACCGAATTGTCCAAAAGGTCTGGATATTCCTCGTCTCTTAGCCGCATACAACGATGCCAAATCTGATGCTTCATGGCGTCTTGTAAACCTGAAAGTACTGCCCGAAAACAAACAGCCTGCCGCATGTATCGGCTGCGGTTCCTGCACCGCCCATTGTCCTCAAAACATTGACACTCCGTCAGCCATGAAGAAGATGGCCGAACTAATGAAAACTCTATAGATAACGCTTATCTGGAGAATTCTTCTGCCATGCCGGATAATGAATGGGTGCGAAACGCAACAGTCGCTTTTCACACCCATTCGTATTACACCTTTTTTACATGATAGCAGCAAAAAAAGTCAATCTTTTTGACAACACAGAGTCATTGTATGAGAAAGCTACTCCTCTTATCATAACATCAGGATAAAATATATTTGATAAGCAGGAGGAAAAAATGGCAAATACACAGAAAAAAAAGCTTCGAATTTTTATGGGGCTAGAAATCACTTACTGGCTGTTATATTCCACCATGGGTTCGTTCGCTATTTCCTATCTGCAGGACAGAAGGGGACTATCTGACGGCACCGCCAGCATGCTTCTCCTTGTCCGAATTCTGGGGGCTGTCCTTGGCCAGATTTTACTTGCGCGGCTTTGTGATTATTTTCAAACCCACAAAAAAGTTCTGTATTTCACCTGTCTGATGATACTCCCCATGGGAATGGGGCTGTATTTTTCGACAGAGTTGACTGGAATCATCCTATTCAGTTTTCTTTTTGGTGCGTTTCAAAATCCTCTTTCCCTTGTTCTCGACACATGGATTCTTCAAGAAATGCAGGATTGCGACGGAGCATACGGTAAGATCCGGGCAGCAGGTGCCATTTCCTACGCTGCTTCATCGACACTGTTCGGTAAAATTCTTGATGCTTTTGGGTACACCTTTCTCATAACAGGAATGGCCGCGTTTGTAATAATCTTTCTTGTACTGGCATCAATGATTTCCGAAAACCGGAGCGGATTTTCACATAAGAGTACGTGGATAAATAATGCTGCAGAAAAAAGAGCCGCAAAAAATCGAAAACAAATTATTCACTCCGGCTTTTATTTTTCTTCTCGGCATTCTCTTTGTTACAGGTATGTGCGCCAATGAATATTCCTTTCTCCCCATGCTTATGGCTGGGCTGAACGGTTCTTTGACCATGTACGGTCTCTGCATGACTGGCTCCGGAATCGGACAATTTCCTATCCTGATAGCCGAATCCAGATTGAATAAGCTGTCTCCGTGGCTGCGGGTTTGCATTGCAGGTGCTTTATATGTGATTACAGCGCTGTTTTACGCACTGTCTTTTATCCCGGCGGGACTGGTTTTTGCGGGATTTCTGTCAGGTGTCTCTTTTGGCCTCATCCTGCCTGCTATGAGACAGCTTGCATCCTCTCTCTCTCCTGACGGCTACCACACAACCGCCCAAGGCATAGTGGATGCCGTTTATCAGCTTATGAGTACGATTTTCACGATGGGTGCCGGAAGCTTTGCTGACTTTGTCGGACTAAAACCCATTATCCTTGTAATAGCAGGAATAGAATCTGCTGCAGTTATCCTCTGCATGATTCGTACCACCAGACATGCACGGAACAAATCCGCTCATTCAATACGGTAACAGAATAATCTTTTCCATCCTGGAATACTGATTTTTTCATTCCTTTTTTGGCACCGTGCGTTATATTTAAAAAAACTATTTAATGTATCTTTGTCTATTGAATTCTTATTATGGAGGGAAAAAATGAACTGGAATGCACAATGGATCCGCCCGGCAAAAGACCTGGGCAATGCTGTCCCACTATTTTCAAAAGCTTTTACAGCATCTAAACCAATAGCAAATGCCGCTCTGTCTGTTACCGCACTCGGCGTTTACCAGGCCTTCCTGAATGGAGAACGCATAGGAAACTTTATCCTTGCTCCCGGCTGGACCGCTTATGCCAAACGACTGCAGGTACAAACCTATGATGTCACCTCGCTTCTGCAGAAAGAAAATACCCTGGAAGTTCTTGTTGGCAAGGGCTGGTATCGCAGTCGGCTAGTCGGATGGCAGTCCAGCCCGAAGCAAGATGCATTCCGTAAAAATCCCGCAGGCTTAACTGCGGTACTCTCCCTGAACTATACCGATGGTTCGCAGGAAATCATTGCTACCGATGAAAGCTGGCAAGTAAAAGAAAGTAAAGTACGCTTTTCTGAAATCTATGATGGAGAAATCTATGACAATACTTTTGAAGCTGCCTCTACCGAACCCGCAATTGTTTTCCCGGGGCCAACCGACACTCTGATTCCGCAGGAAGGCGAAGAAATCACTGAACAGGATCACATCTCTGCAAAAAAGATTTTTAAAACACCTACTGGTGAAACGGTCGTTGACTTTGGCCAGGAACTGACAGGCATCCTGCAGATTTCACTTTCAGATGCCAGCAAAGGTGATGTTGTTGATATATCTTTTGCCGAAGTCATGGACCAGAAAGGCAACTTTTATACTGAAAACTACCGCTCTGCTAAGGCTAAATACCGATATACCTGCTCCGAAGGTTCTCAGGTTTACAAAACGCTGCTGACATTTTATGGATTCCGTTACATTCGGATAAACGAATTCCCGCACGGGGCAGATGCTGCAGCTCCTGAGAATTTTACCGCTATTCAGATTAATTCCAATCTGGCACAGACCGGATTTGTCCGTACTTCGGATCCTATGCTGAATCAGCTCTTCAGTAATATTATCTGGGGACAAAAGTGTAATTTTGTAGACGTACCTACAGATTGCCCCCAGCGGGATGAACGCCTCGGCTGGACCGGTGATGCGCAGGTATTTATTAAGACAGCCTGCTGTAATTTTGACGCAGAAAAATTTTATACCAAATGGCTTCATGATCTTGCTTCCGAACAGCGGGAGGATGGCGCTATTGGTTTTGTCATTCCTGATCTGCTGGAAGCTGAACTTCCCAGCGCTGCGTGGGGAGATGCCGGAACAATCTGTCCATGGGAGATGTACCTGGCCTATGGCAACTCTGACATCCTGAGAGATCAGTTTACTAGCATGAGAAAATGGGTTGATTATATTACTTCCGCAACCAAAGATCCCGGACTCTGGACGGGCGGAACCCATTTTGGCGACTGGCTGGGGCTGGATGCTCCTTCCGGCAGTTACAAGGGTTCCAGCAACGAAGATCTGATTGCCTCTGCTTTCTATGCTTACTCAACTGAGCTGGTCATTAAAGCAGGCCACGTCCTGGGTGAAGATGTTTCCGACTACGAAAAACTTTATCCTCAAATTGTAGCTGCATTCCAAAAAGCCTATCCATCCTATCATACGCAGACAGAATGTGTTCTTGCTGTTCATTTCAGGCTGGCTAAAGATCTGCAGAAAACAGCTGACCAGCTAGCAGGAATGGTTACGGACGCTGGGACACAGCTCATGACAGGTTTTGTGGGGACTCCATACCTGCTCCACGTATTAAGCAACTATGGTCATGCAGATCTCGCCTGGTCATTACTTTTCCGTAAGGAATACCCTTCCTGGCTCTATCCTCTTACCAAAGGAGCTACCACTATGTGGGAACACTGGGATGGAATCATGCCATCCGGCGATTTCTGGAGTTCGGATATGAATTCTTTTAACCACTATGCCTACGGTTCAGTTGCCGACTGGATGTACGGAACCGCTGCCGGAATTCAGCCGACAGCTCCAGGGTATGCCACGGCACGTATCGCCCCGATTCCAGATTCCCGATTAGATTGGTTTGAGGCCGAACAGCATACCCGGCACGGGATCATTCGTTCCGTCTGGAGAAAAACTGAAAATGGATTCCGCTATGATATTCTTACACCTGTCGATACCGAAATCGTAGTTGCAGGCCAGACTCATCATGTTCCTGCCGGATCCTATATTTTCTTCAGCCACAATCAGTAACAGACCTGACAACATCATTGCCCGCTATGCATCAGCGAAAACGCGGGCAGTGATATTTTATCTGTATCAGAGGTGCAAAGATGACAACTAGAGAACGAGAACGTCTCACGCTGGATTTCGGCAAACCTGACCGCGGTTCTGTGGAGGAAACGTTTTATCCATGGGATCTGACGGCTCAAAACTTTCTGGATGAAGGTGTTCCCGAAACAGTTATTGCTGAAGCATTGCATTCTTCCGCAGACTATAATCATGATCCGGAAACATATGACTGCGAAAAATATTTTCCGGTCGGATGGGGAAAAGGCATTATGGATTACGAGCAATACTTCGGCTTTGATCCTGTCAGAAGAATTCATTTTGTCCTCCCCTTCCGCCGGTTTGATGAAAGAATCGTTGAAAACACTTCAAACTACCGGATTCGTCAGGATATTTTCGGCCGTTATAATATTAAAAAAGTCGGTTCAACCGTGGAAATCCCTTGGAAACAAATTGTAGAAAGTGAGGATGACTGGAAAAGACTAAAAGAGCATGGAGACAGGGAACTGGAACGCTTTTTCACTGATGAAAACCTGGAAAAAGCTTATCTCCCATTAAAATGCGAACACGAAAAAGGCGATTTTTCATTAAGACTGAATTTAGAAGGTTTTTTCTGGACGCCACGAGAACTGCTTGGGGATGAAGAAGAACTGATTGGTTTTTATGAATATCCTGAATTAATTCATGATATAAACGACTACATTTTATCTGTCTACCAGAAATATTTATTAAAAGTTATCAAAATGCTGCAGCCTGATGTTGTATATATAATGGAAGATTTAAGCGGGCGCAACGGCCCCATGATTTCGTCTTCCATGTTTGACGAATTCGTCGGATCCTATTATAAACAACTGATTCCCCAGATGAAGGAACTCGGAACAGGGAATGTCTTTGTGGATACAGACGGTCAGTTTGAAATGCTGATCCCGGCTTTCATGGAAGCTGGCGTAGACGGTTTCCTCCCTATGGATGTAAACGCAGGCATGGATATTGTAAAAGTCTCCAATCATTTCCCGACGTTGAAATTTATCGGTGGCTACAACAAGTTAAGAATTCAAGAAGGTAGGGATGCCATTGACAGAGAATTTGACCGTATTCTTCCAGTCGTCCGCAAGGGCGGATACATTGTTGGCGCGGATCACCAGATTCCGCCCTCTGTTTCGGTTGAACAGTACAGGTATTACATCCGTCGTCTCCGAGAGGTAATGTCCCAGTGCGGCAGTGATATTTAATTATTCCGGCTCTTCCGGCCTGAACCGCATTTGGTTATTGCCGAGAGAGCCCCTTTAATTTTTCTAAAATTCTGCTCAGCTACCCAGTAGAAAATCCACATATCGGCAAAACAAATCCGTATGCCTGCTGGATGAACACAATCCCATGACACAGACATACTCCCCATATAGGCCATTCTGTCTTAAATAGGAAGAATCTGTTACAATAATGCCCACAGGTACCGGTTCTTCCATTTCTTCCGGATCCGGTTTGACCCAGTTATCTTCCTTTTCCTCTTTAATAATGCTTTCTGCATCAGGGGAATCGCTCTGCACACTGCGCGGATTGCTTTGTATCTTTTTCTGAAAAGCCTTGATTTTTTCCATATCCACATAAAAAAGGATATCCTTGTACCTTGCCAACTGATCTTCCGAGAGAACATCTCTCAAATCATAAAACGCTGTGCTGCCATATAAAAAAGCATTAAAATTATACGCGTCGGCTGTCAGAATATCCATGGAGCCATTCTCCAGTTTATTGCGTATACTCACCTGGGAGGCTGCATCATACTGGGTCGAGATTCCTCCAGGATACTGGTAGTGTGCCTCCTGAATCAGGACGTTCTCCTTCTCTTCATTCAGCTCGAGGGTCACTCCAATATCCGTTTTTATCCGCTCCCACAGCGCATCCTCATTTTTTACGGGATTCAGAAAGACAATTCCCAGTGCTGTATCCTTTTGCGTGTGTAAATTGAAAAAAAAGGCAATTCCCGCTGTGAAAAGCACAAGGAGAATAAAGATCAGTGTTTTGTAGAAATCCCACAGATAACTGAGATAAGAACGAATGCACTTACCCTTTAAGTCTTTTTTTCTTTGTATTTTGATTTCCTTTTTAAGCGCCATACCTTCGCCTGGTCTTCCATTCCTTCTTTCAAGGCAGGTACAGCATTCTGCACCTGCCCTTGATACTTATTCCCCTCTCAGATATGCCTTTACCTTTTCCTCAACCGGATCATATAAATCCGGTTTTACACCGATATATTTGCATGCTTCGTACAGTATCGGAACTACATCCTTATGAATGCCGACGCAGTGATGTATATACGGTCCTTCCACGATTTTTGCTTCCAGGCGTTTAATATTTTCCACTTCCACCCAGAGATATGTCCCCATTCCCTTCGGACCATCTATTCCCCGTGCATTACCAAGGAGCAAACTATACTCTCCGTTATCCCCGTCAAAACGAAGAAGCGTCAACTCTCCGTTCCCATGCTTTGCCTCCGCAGTCAGGGAGCAGGGATAGTCAAATGCCAGTGGCATAGTTAAATCCGGCCTGCTCGCGGATACACTTGTCGGCCATGGTCCACAGTGCTGTAAAAGTTCTCCGTTTGGATTATCAGGATGACGAATTGTCCAATCCGCAAAAAAGCCTCTGGTGCCATCATTTGCTGCAGCCTCTGCCAAAAGCGCCGTTATTGCCCCATGGATATCTGTTTCACAAACAATCGGTATACCCAAGTCATTCAAAATTGCATTGGCTGCACAGGGCATAATCCCGATCATATGCTGCAGTTCATTCCAGCACTGAATAGCACCAGCATTACAATGGTATTTTTTGACTAGATTCCGCATTGCACAGGCTAGCCCAGCCACTTTTGTTACCTGTTCATCTGTAACAAGTATGGTCCAGCTGCTTCGGATTGTTTTTTCAAGTTCAGATACTCCGTCATCCTCTTCCATACAGCGATCCATCTCCCGGATCACCTCACCAAGCGGCACAGGGGAGAGCTGAACATTGAATTTTTCCAGCAATTCTCCTTCATTGCACATAGTAGACCAGAAATCATAGGGACGAGGCCCCATCTGCAGAATCCGAATATTTCGGAATGTCTTCACCACATTGCAGACAGACAGAAAATCCGTTACCCCGCGCTGAAAAACAGGATCGCACAGTCGGCAGTTTGTGAGATATGTGAACGGCACCCTGAATCTGCGCAGAACTTTTCCGGTTGCAAAAAGGCCGCACTGCGTGTCTCGGAGACGCCGTCCATCCGGCTCAGGCCGCTCATCCAGAGGTCCCCACAACAAAACCGGAACATTCAAATCCTTTGCCAGCCTTGCGCATTCATATTCGGTTCCAAAATTACAATGTGCAAGCAGCAGGCCATCAACCTTTTCCCTCTTGAATTTCTCCACAATCTTCAGACGATCATCTTCATCATAGAGAAGCCCTTCCTCATTGATATCATCTATATCAACAAACTCTACCCCCATGTCCCTCAGCTTTTGTGCTGTCAGATTACGATATTTTACCGCGTCAGGTGCGCTGAAAATGCTTCTTCGGGTCGGCGCATAACCAATTCTCACATTTGCCATTTGCTGTACCTTCTTTCTGCTAAACATTAGAACCCCATTGGATCCTTCGCTATTTCTTCTGCATATTCACTTGGACTTTTTCCAACATACGAATGAAAAACCCTGCTGAAATAAAACTGATCATGATACCCTACCATACCGGCAATTTCCTTGATATAGAAGCTGGTATTCTGCGCAATCAGTTTTTTTGCTTTCTCCATACGAAGTTCCGTGAGTTTTTTATTATAAGACATATCCGTGTATTTCCGGAACATCCGACTGATATACGTCTGTGATACTCCGAATATCAGACAGATATCATCGAGAGATATATCCTCCTGAAGATGTTCCTCCAGATAAGTCTCTATTTTTTTGAAGAACTCTGGAGAATCAACTTTTTCTATCACCGGTTCCTGCTGATTCTGAAATAATATTTCAATGACAGAATTCTCAAGATCCTCTGCAGCCAGCGCATTAGTAAAGGCGTCATCCAGCATGCGTTCTTCCTCCACCATATCCTGATTATTGCCTGTATGACAGATAAACAGATGATAAAGCCTGTTCGTCACATATTCCAGCCAGTACTGGGGTCTTTTTTCCGCAGTCCATATTTTATACTGACGATGCAGCAATAAGCGCAGTGCGTCATACTTTTTCAGCTTTAAAAGATTCGCGGTTTCCTGAAAAAAAATCTCCTGTGAGTTCTGCGCAGCATTTAAATCTTCTTTTCTTATATCAAGCGAATGAATATCAATGGTCTGCGTGAATCCAATCGTACAGGCTTTTTCTAGAGCCAGATACAGACTCCTTGTCCGCTCTGTTATTTTTTCAGAAGGAAACGGTTCATTGTCATAGATAACCGTCATATATCCTTCCTTCTGCTGCTCCCGCTTCATGACCTTCAACATATACTGCAGCATTGTCTGCGAACCGATCATTTCCTCCGGAACCAGGTAAAGTGCCTCCATTTCATCCCGCCCGTACACAATAAACTGGTCATCCGTCCCGGAAAATATCTCTTCACCGATGGTTTTTGAAAACCTGCGCGGAAGACCATTGCGTCTTAGAAGTGCCGCATAAATATTGCTGTACGGAAATAGCTTCTCAAAGGCTTCCCGATCATACTGCCTGCCATCGACAATCTCCCGAAGCAGCCTTTTCCTGTGTACATAATGTTCTGAACGGATTTTTTCCTCCACCCTGCGCAGCGTATCCACCATAGCAGACGGAACAATCGGCTTAAGAATATAATCTGCCGCCCCCGATCGTATTGCCCGCTGCGCATAGTCAAAGCTCTGATACCCACTGACAATAATAACGTGGATATCCGGCTGCTCGTCCCGCAAAATCTCTGCAATCCGAAGCCCGCTTACCGCGGGCATCCTGATATCCGTAATGACAAGATCCGGCTTCTGCTTCCTGATTTTATCTAAAGCCTCCTGTCCGTCCTGCGCGGTATCACAGACCACAAACTGGCGGCTTCTGTTAGCTATGATTTTTGTGATCATCTGAATAGCCATAGGTTCGTCGTCCGCTACAAGAACTTTATACATATTACTTCGATTAGCCCTCCTCTACGTCATGATATCCAAGTGCTTCATCAATTTCATCTTTTGTAAACGACCTACGGCTGCCGATAACTATCTCCGCGCCTGCGATGCCGTCGTTTCGATTGCCCACCTCAAAAATTGTCTGATCACCAAAAAGCAGTTTGCACCGCGCATAGGTATTTACGAGTCCCAGTCCTCCTATTTCAAGTTCGATATTTTCATGTGAACTGCTTAACTTCTTCCTGATATCCTGAATCGTTCCCTGAACCCGTTTCAGAGACTCCTTGTCAAAACCGCTTCCGTTATCCCGAACCCGGATCTTCCATCCGTCTCCATCCGTTCTTCCAGTAATTTCAATTTTCATTAAAAATACTGTCTGATGATATCCGTGGTTTACACTGTTCTCCACGATCTGCTGCAATGCCATCTTAGGGATGATCTGTCCCTTAACCGCCTCATCCATATATATATCTACCGCAATCCTGTCGTCAAACCTCGCTTTTAAAAGATACCTGTATTGCTGCAGGTATTCCACCTCTTCCTTTACCGTTGTATAACGCACCTTATTGCCGGTGGAATATCGCAGCATGGAGGCAAGGGCGCCGCAAATCTCACAAATCATTTCATCATCATCCAGAACCCCCCGAGCCGATATCACATTTAGTACGTTATAGAAAAAATGCGGATTAATCTGAGCCTGCAGAGAATCATAAAGTGCCTCCACCTGCAAAATGGACGCTTTTTTCTCTTTGGCAATTGCCATATCGAGACGCCTGATCATCATCTGATACGAGTTTAACAAATCCTGTATTTCATCATTGGACGCCATGACACTCGATACGCCGGCGGAATCCAGATTTTCCAGTCTTGTCTCTTCTATCACCCTGCGCATTTCCCGAATCGGCCTGGAGATGAGAAAAGAGGATAAAATGACCATGGCCAGGCTCACAACAAACACAAGGACTGCTATACCTATCGAAGTCTTTACAATTCTTTGCAGCTCTACGGAAGAAAGCCGCTGACTTTTTACAACAACCGCTGTCACATCATACTGGTCAGAACGCGCAACTCCCACATAATAAGTTCCATGCGCTGTAACCTTATTATCAGCCGATTCATTAAGCGCAAGCGCACGATACTCTTCCGTATCCAATGACTGATCCGTAGCGTACAGCAGCTCGTCCCCGTTAACATACAGCAGTAAATTTACCGTTGGATCCGCTTGACTTAATTCTTTCAGACTTTCAGCAGAATTATCCACTTCCAGATATCCCATATTGGGGCCCTGAAGTGCTTTAATAACTGAGAACACTTCTTCTGAGCCGGAATCCTCTATCCAGAAATTTTTGTGCCGGTTGATTATGACAGTTTTCCCGAGAGCAGCATCTGCAGCATCCACATATGGGATGTCCTGAAAGTCAAAACTGTCTACTAATTTTTCCTTGCTCAGCCATGGGCTTGCTATATAGATATCTTTGTTGTTGAAAAAAACCGTCAGATATTTGTTTCTGGTAATAAAATCTGTACTGAGTCCATATCTTAGTTTCGTACGTGCGTTGGCAACGTAAGAACTGGGGACAGACGAGTCGTCTCTCCCCAGCAGCTGAATACTATCCAACAAATCTACATCTGACAGAACATAATTCATCACGGCGTCCATCTGAGCAAACTTCTCATTCATCTCATTGATGACCTGTGAGGATGTTACTTTCAGATTAGCGCGCGTTCCGCTTTCCGAGTTCAGTACACTTAATCGGTAAACCACCAGCCCGGCCAGTGTAGAACTTACCATCGAAACAATGGCAAACAACAAAATCAATTTTTTCTGAAACTTCATAAATCCGCATCCTGTCCAAATTTTCGCTTTGGGATCTGTGACGCTTCTGATTTTACCCCTTTACGGAACCGGCTACCATACCTGCAACAATCTTTTTGTTAAAAAGCAGAAACAGAATAAGCATCGGTATGGTAATAATCAGGATATCTGCAAACATCAGATTATAGCTGCTTGCAAACTGTCCCTTATAATTGTAAAGGGTCAACTGAACCGTTGCGTTCTCATTTCCCGGAAGGAAATACAAAGGATTCGTAAAATCATTAAAAACCGTAACGGCATCCAGAATGATGACTGTGGCAGTAATCGGTTTCAGAAGAGGCATGATAATCTTGAAGAAAGTCTGAAAACGGCCGCATCCGTCAATCTCCGCAGCCTCTTCCAGCTCTCTTGGCACCGTTCCCATAAAGCCTCTGTAAAGCATAATCGTAAACGGAAGCTGTAGCGCCGTCTCGATCATAACCATAGAGAACATCGTCTTATAGATATGAAGAACCTGCAGCAATTTAATTGTGGGCAGGATGGCCGCTGGAATCATAAGCCCCATCATCAGAACTGCCTGAAGAATATTGACCGTTCTGTCATGCCTTCGCTGGATTACATAGCCCGCCATGGATGCTGTAATAATCAACACAATGACTGAGCACACCGTCAAAATGGTACTGTTCTTGAATGCCGTTACCAGCATATAATTATTGGACTTAAAAACTTCTGCAAAATTTTCCAGGTGGATCTCGCTTGGCCAGGATATTTCAAGAAGATTGGCGCTCTTCTTATCCTTAAGCGCTGTCACAAACATAAAATAAAAGGGAATAATGAAAATTACAACTGCAAAGAAAACACCGAGAATATCTCCCAGAAGACGAATTCTTTTTTGTTTCTTCATGACATCGCCTCCTCCTGCTTATTCAGAAAATACTGCAGCGGATAGGCAATCGCCGAAATCAGAATCAACATGATCACGTTGCCGGCCGTTGATAATCCATAATATCCGTATGCATACTGTTTGTAAATAATAGATGCCAGAACATCCGTGGCAAAGCCCGGTCCGCCGCCCGTCATTGCCCAGATAAGATCAAAGGTTCGCAGGCCGCCGATAAGGGACAGAATAATAATTGAATTTCTGGCAGGCGTTGTCAGCGGAAAGGTAATGCTCCACAACTTCTGCCATCCGTTGGCTCCGTCAATAGCAGCCGCTTCATAAAAGGTACTGTCAATGGACTGAATGCCTGCAATAAAAATAACAACAGAAATGGACAATCCTTTCCAAACATCAACAGCAATGACACTGTAAAGCGCGGTATTCACATTTCCCAGAAAATCTACCGGCTGCAACCCGATAGCCTGAAGGAACACATTGATAAGTCCTTTTGTCGGATGCATCAGTGCTGCAAAAATCAATCCAACCGCCATCGTAGAGACAAGGTTGGGGAAGAATACCGCTGACCGGATAAAATTCTTTGTCTTTATCTTGCTTGTTAAAAAAATGGCGATAAAAAACGCAATAATAACCTTTAAACTGCTGGTCAGAAATGCATAGATCAACGTGTGTACAACAGAACTGCTCAGCGCCTGATCAGAGAAGAAATTAACAAAATTCTGCATGCCGACAAATTTTGCAGAGGTCAGATCCCAGACTGTCAGTGAATAATAAAAGGATGTAACAATCGGAATAAGAAAAAAGATCAGGAAAATAATAAGTGCCGGCATAAGAAACACAATTGGATACGGTGTTTTCCTTTTTTTCACTACTGTTGTCTGACTCATATTTCACCTTCCTGTAAAATGGCCGCCTGATTATTCAGACGGCCATTCCCTGTATAACTTGTATAGTTGTCCAGCCGTACTCAGTTTGCCAACAGATCAGCTCCAGTTAAGTCCAAGCTGAATCGCCTGATTCTTGCAGTCCTCATCATATTTCGCGGCTGCTTCCTCTCCTGTTGTCTGACCGGAAGCCACCTCCTGGCAGATATTCGGGCAGTTCGGACCCTTTACGGCAGTCAGGAACTCAAGAGCCGGCAGTGTATTTCCATCGTCAAAGTAGGACTGCATATCTACACGTACTGCTTCCGGCACGTCTTCTCCCAGCTCAATTCCCTTAATGCAGGAAGGTCCATTGGGCATACGATTCTGTGTGTAAATCTCGATGCCTTCCTTGGAACACCAGAATTTCATCAGTGCGAGGCATGCATCCAGATTTTTGGTGTTCTTGTTAATGTACCAGCTGGACGGGTACCAGACAGTCAGTCCGTTGGAATCTGCGCTGTCTCCGGGGATTGCGAATACACCCATGTCATCCATGACCTCTGGGTAATCCGTGTTAATCGCACCAAGAGCCTGAGTCAGCATGATCCACTGCGCGCCCTGCTTGTTGGCAAGCATCTCGCAACCATCTGCATATTTGGCAGATAGATAATCTTTATTATAGAAATCAAGCAGATCACCGTACTTGCTGAAAGATTCTGTCGCCTCCTTAACGGTAGAGAATTTCGCCTCACCCGCTTCAAATTTTTCAGCAAAATCCGGATTAGCAGCAATTACATTGTAGTTATCTCCAAGGAACAGAACCTGTGATGTCCAAGAATCCCCAAAAGTTCCGATCAGTGCAGTGTATCCCGCGTCCTTGATAGCCTGGCAGTTGGAAATGAAATCATCCCAAGTTTTCGGAACCTCCAGCCCCAGTTCTTTGTAGATTGCCTTATTGTACATAATGGCTCCACCCTGTGTGGATTCAAGCGGAATTCCATACACCTTGTCATCAACGGTAACCGTAGATTTGTAGGTATCATCATATGTGCTTACAAAATCCTGGTCTGTGATGTCCACAAAATTCTGAGCCGGATTGACCGCTCCCAAAAGAGAACCGGAATTATAAAGAGTGATATCTGTCATATCGCCAGAGGCAAGCCTGGTTTTCATCAGGTTATCGCCTTCCGTCCCGCCTACACGGCTCTCCATCGTAATGGTAAATCCGAATTTCTTCTCTGCTGCATCAATCACAGCAGTAATGCCATTGTTGGATGCCAATGTATCGGTATCCGCCATCATCGAAATAGTAACCCCGCTGAAGTCCTGATCTCCTGAAGCAGCTGTCGTTCCAGACGTTGAAGCGACTGCCTCGGAAGACGAGCCGGAAGCCGCCGCGGCGGAATCTGCGGCAGAAGCCGAACTGGAGGCCGATGATGACCCGGATCCTCCGCATCCTGCAAGCATTCCTGCCGCCATAAGACCGGCAAGTATAACAGAAACAGCTTTTCTTCTCATGTAATTCTCCTCCTTTTTACACGCCTTCTGATTAACCAACTGTGATTATTATAAAAATTCTTGTGTTTACCGAACATGGAAAAATCAATTTTATCGAATGGACAAAATCGCATCCCGTCTGTATCCTGTTATTTCACTTCCCGCAGACGCCTGTCAATTTCCGCCTGTTCCGTATAAGGAAGATTTGTAAAAGGCCCATTCAGCATTTCTCTTAATGTGTACAGCTCTTTTTCAAACGGAAGCACTTTATGTATTTTATAGAACGTTTCATCTAGAATGGCCTTGGTTTTCGGATTCTCATTTAACTCATCCATCGGAGAATCTAGACTGTAGATTTTCCGATAAGGAATCGTTGGACTATAAGTAAATTGGTACTCTCCCGCTTTCAGTTCCACATGAACCATATTTCCTTCCTGTGTCATTTTTTCCAAACCTGGCTGATTCGGAACCTTTAAATCTGAAAGTTCTGCATCCGGAAGAATAAGTACAGCACGTGTGTTAAAGGGAACCGCAACGGTAACCGTCAATTTGTCTTCATGTATCTCATATGCACTCCGGATTACTCCAGACGCTGAGCGAAGCTGTCCTTTCGCCCAGGGGATCTGGTAATTCGGCTTTGGGGAAAGAATGAACTTCTGAAAACCAGGATTCTCTTCTGATGGAAGAATTCCCACCATATCCCGGTACATCCATTCTGCAATAGATCCATACGCGTAATGATTTAATGAATTCATTTCTGTGCCGCTGATCCTTCCGTCTGGCAGAACAGAATTCCATCTCTCCCACACAGTCGTCGCCCCCATCAGTACCTCATAAAGCCATCCCGGATACCCCTTCTCAAGAAGCAGATGATAAGCCATATCATTCATGCCATTGTCCGAGAGTACTCTGCACAGGTAAGGCGTCCCTACAAATCCAGTCTCCAGATGATAGCGATTTCTCCTGAGCTTCTCAAACAGTCCTTTTTTTGTCTGCTCGTACGCAAAATCCGGGGTCAGTCCCATGTACAGAACTACAACATATGCAGTCATTGTATCAACACACAAGCGTCCCTTCGGACTAAAATATTCTTTTACAAAAGCTTCTTTAATTTCTTCGGCGAGCTTTCCATAGTACTTCGCGTCTTCTTTTTTCCCCAGAATCTCCGCCGTTTTTCTTAAAATATCCGTTGAGTAATAATAATATCCGGAAGCAATCAGAAAAGGATCCGTCCCGCCATAAACTCCGCCCTTCACATTGCCATCCAGCGCAAGCCAGTCTCCATAATGGAATCCGCTTTGCCAGAGCCTTTTTGACCCGTATTTATCATCCTGGTTTTTCATATAATCAACCCACTTTTTCATGCTCTCATATTGGCGGCGGAGAATCCCCTTATCCCCATAATGCAGATAAACATTCCACGGGATAACCGTACCTGCCTCTCCCCACGCCGTTGATACGGTGCATTCATTATTTGCCACCGGAACAACATCCGGCACTCCGCCAGCAAACTTTTTCTGCTCGCAGGAGATATCGTACCCATATTTCGTATAGAACGCATAGGTATCCGCATTATAGCAGGCCGTTCCTGAAAAAATCTGAGCATCTCCAGTCCATCCGTACCTCTCATCCCTCTGCGGGCAATCCGTAGGCACATCCAGAAAATTTCCCTTTTGACCCCATTTTGCATTCAGGAACAGACGGTTGACCAGATCATTACTCGTCTCAATAGATCCCAGTTCTTCCATATCCGAGTGAATAACCAGCCCCCGAAAATCCTCCAGATTCGGTTCGCCTTCCCATCCGGTAATCTTTACATAACGATATCCATAAAAAGTAAAATGCTGGCGCACCTCTCTCTCCGTTCCGTCAGAAATGTATATAAATTCTGCCTTTGCGGTTCTGAGATTGCCGTTGTAAAAATTTCCACCCTGTAAGATTTCTCCGAACTGAAACCGGATTTTTGTTCCTCTGGGAGCTTTGCAGTGAAACTGCAGCCACCCGACCATGTTCTGCCCCATATCCAGAACAGTTTCCCCCGCAGGAGTATGAATAACCTCGATCGGCCTGATACGTTCATGGACTGTAATAGGAGGATCAAGACGTGGCTGCAATTTATTCTTGTCGAGCCGGATTATTTCCGTATCATAAATTTTTTCGGTATCAATCCCCGGTTCAAAAATTTCTCCCGGATAAATACCACTATACGTTACTGGGCTATTTTTTGCCTTCCATGTTGGATCCGTACCGACAATCTCTTCTGTTCCGTCTTCGTACCAAATATGAAGTTCAGCGATCAGTGCCAGACGATCCCCATAATTGTTTTCCGTCTTACGAAGACCGTACCATCCTTTATACCAGCCATCCCCAAGCATGACCTCTATATTGTTTTTTCCAAATTGCAGGCTGACCGGAAAAGTCTGAAATGGAATCCAGGCATCATAGGCACAGAACCCCGGAAGCAGGCACTCTTCTCCCTGCTTTTCTCCATTCAGATAAAACTCATAAAGCCCAAGGCCGACCATTGACATGATTGCCTTTTTAACAGCTTTTTTGACATCCACAGTCTTATACATAATGACCTGTGTCTCCGCCGCAGCACATGGTGTAATCCATTCTGCCGTCCACGCAGTATTTTTAGGTGTGATGAACCAGGCTTTTTCACTTTCCGCCCGCTCACCAAGATCGGTCGATGCAATTACCTTCCAATAATATTTTGTCTCCGGCGCAAAAACAGCGGGAAGCTCGAACGCAATTCCCCGAATATCTTCTCTTTCTTTGCTGTCATAAACAATATCAGCAAAATCTTTATCCGAAGCAACCAGGATCTCTGCGCTTTTTTGGAAAAAAGCCTTTGTATCTTCTACCACGTAAGAAACTGTAGGATGATCCAGTTGATTTCCTACCGGATTTACCAGATGATTTATTTTCAAGTGATCTATTTTCATGCCAATCCCTCTTTTCTCTCCCTGACTTTTTTTGCAAGGTACTTCTATTATATTTTAACTGGATACAGGTAACGTTATCCATGGATTAACAAGTTTCCCGTCATGGATATTTTTGAATTTTCCATGGACACTCCAGGGAAAATTGCCTTAAAATGATGCGGTCGCCAAAAAACATCACGGAAATTAGGGAAAGGAAAACATTGACATGAAACAATTTTTTAGCTTTGACGGATCTCTTTTCCGCTTTTTAAGCCGCATTTTTGATCTGATCGTTTTAAATATACTATTTATTATCACATCCATACCCGTATTCACAATTGGCGCAGGTATTTCAGCAATGAGCTGCCTGCTTACACAAATGAACCGGGGTCAGGAAAATTATATTTTCAGGGAATACTTTGCCCTTTTTCGAAAATATATAAAAAAAGCCACTCTGCCGTGGCTTCTTTTTCTTTCCCTCTCTCTATTTCTTACCTTTGATATAAACCTTTTTATCGGTATGGGAATGACCAGAGTCTTTCGCTTGTTCCTTTACTTTCTGGGCCTCATCCTTCTCTTCATTCAAATGTATTTCTTTCCGGATCTCGTCTGGAAAGGAAACGGATTCCGAAAAACCACAGAGGATTCTGCAGTAATCAGCATCCGTTTCCTTCCATTGTCCTTACTTATGGCTGCCCTGATCGTTGCTCCTCCAATTATCTTTACCCGCTATTTTCCGGATTATTTTTATCCCTATCTGCTGTTTATGGCTATGATCGGCTTTTCCTCCATCGGATCCATCAATGCATTTATCACCGGTCATGTTTACAAAAAGGAAATTGATCAGCAACTTGGCTTACCATTTACATCCGGATAACTGCCTTAATCACCTCATCCTTATGCTTCAGGCTGTAATCAATTGCTTCACTGCAGTCTTTAAAATCAAACACATGAGACACTATCTTTTTCACCGGAATAAGACCGGAAGAAACAGCATCAATCAGCTTATCCCATGTATTTCTGTACCGATAAACAGAATAGACAGTTCCTTCCATCGCATTCAGAGTTGCTGTGTCCAACTCCAGAACCGGTTCAGGAGAAACGCCGACCAGAGTAACCTTTCCGGCTCTTTTAATAAGTCTGCAAGTCTGCAGCGTAGTGATTCTGTTCCCAGCGCATTCATATACCTGATCCACACCTCCTCCGGGAAGTGCTTTCACAAACTCCTCAATATTTTCGGTTCTGCTGTTAAACACACGGCTTGCACCAAGCTCTTTTGCCTTATCCAGCCTTCTCTGCATTACATCCGCAACATAAATTTTCCGAACCCCTCTCGCTTTCAATGACAGAAGTGTGCAAAGACCGATGCAGCCACAGCCGAGAATAACAGCCGACTCTCCTGCCTTCGCATCAGAGAGCTCTGTCGCATGGAATCCCACCGACAAAGGCTCAAGAAGGGCGCCTTCCATCGTATCCATATTATCCGGAAGCTTATAACAGAAAGCAGCCGGATGAACACAATATTCCGCATTCACACCATCTCTCTCATGCGGAATAGCCAGCATTCGTATGTGTCGGCAAAGATTATAGTGTCCTTTTCTGCAATCCTCGCATTGACCGCATGGCACTGCCGGCTCTATTGAAACCTTGTCCCCAATTTCAAATCCTTCAACGCCTTCCCCAATGGCCGAAACCACCCCGCCCGGCTCATGTCCTAGTGCAAGCGGACCGTCCAGTTCCCAGTTAGCCAGCCTTCCCTCCTGATAAAAATGAAGATCAGAACCACATACACCAACATATTCCAGTTTGATCTGCAATTCACCAGACCCTGGCTGCGGAATATCTCTTTCCACCCATTCCAGATGCTGTTTGCCAGTTAATACATTGACTTTCATTTTTCCTGCTGCCATGTCGTTCTCCTATTCTGTTCCTTTCAATGGATGCACATTCTGAGTATACAAGTTATTTTGCTCATAAAGCTTATCCTGCGTTTTCCCGTCATCACCTTTTTCTTTTCATGAGTTTTCTGACGCGTTCTGCAATTCCTGCATCATCTAGATGATAATATTGAAATACATCATTATCCTCTCCATTCGGCACATTTTCATCCGGAATACCTGCAATATCTACTGGAACCGGATGATTTTGCGCGACAACCTCAGCCACAGCTCCTCCCAGTCCTCCGTAAATACTGGCTTCCTCTACTGTCAGAATGCAGCCGCATTTTTCCGCTGCCTCCAGTACAGCATTTTTATCCAAAGGTTTAATGGTATGCATGTCTAGAACAGTCACGTGAATTCCTTCCTGCTCCAGAATTCTTGCTGCCTCCAGCGTCCTGTATACCATCTGTCCGCAGGAAATAACAGCCGCATCTGTTCCATCAAACCATCTGACTGCTTTTCCGATTTGAAATTCCCTGTGGGCGTCATAAATAACAGGGACTTCCCCTCTTCCCACCCGGATATAAGCCGGATCATCCGTTTTCAGCATTTCTTCCGTGATTTTTCTCATTTGATTGGCATCGGAAGGCAGTTCAACTATCAGACCTGGTATTGCACGCATGACAGCAATGTCCTGCAGAGAATGATGTGTTGCTCCCAGTGCACCATAGCTCAGCCCTCCGCTGATGCCAATGACCTTCACATTATTATGAGAATATGCCAGGTCAACCTTGACCTGTTCCACAGAACGCATGCTGTAAAAGCTTGCAGGCCCGATCACATAAACTTTTTTACCCGCTGATGCCATTCCTGCGGATACGGTTACCGCATTCTGCTCGGCTATCCCCATCTCAATAAACTGATGCGGAAGTTCTTCCGGATATGTCCCGAGCTGTGCAGATCCTCTGGAATCCGTCGCTGTTACAATAATATTCCTGTCTTTTTTTGCTTCTTCCAGAATTTTTTTTGAAAAGGCTCCTCTGAGCGTCTCTTTTTCCATTATCTCAGCTCCTCCTTAATTGTTTCATATGCCTCTTCTACCTCCTTCACCTGATCTGCTGTCGGTGTCTTATGATGCCAAGAAGCCTGATTTTCCGCTTCCGGAAGCCCTTTTCCCTTGACAGTATTTGCAATAATACAAACAGGTTTTCCTGTTACATTTGTATTCAGCGCACAATAAATCTGCTCAAAATCATGTCCGTCAACAACCATTGTATAAAACCCAAATGCTTCTGCCTTGTCTTTCAGCCCCTCTAAGGGCATGACATCTTCTGTATTTCCACTAATTTGAAGATGGTTTCTGTCCACAATCCATGTAAGATTATCAAGGTTATATTTGGATGCAGCCATTGCCGCCTCCCAGTTACTTCCCTCCCCAAGCTCCCCATCTCCCGTAAGAACAGCCACCCGGTTTGGCTTTTGATCCATTTTCAGGGCGAGCGCCGTTCCGACTGCAAGTCCTAATCCATGGCCAAGCGAGCCGGTATTCGCCTCCACACCGTGCACATGTCTGTTTGGATGCCCTCCAAGAAGCGCTCCAAAAGTCCCAAAAGAATCCAGTTCTTTTTTCCCAATATACCCATACATTGCAAGCAGAGTATAATACGTCTCCGCACAATGCCCTTTACTAAGGATAAAACGGTCTCTTCCATCCCATGAGGGATTTGCAGGATCGTGCTTTAAAATATCAAACAAGGCAACCATCACCTCTGTTTCAGAGAGGTCTCCTCCTATATGCCCTCCCTTTCCATGCAAGATGAGTTCTACTGTCCTTTTTCTGGTCTCCGCGGCGCGGAGAATGAGTTCTTTTTTATGTTCTTCTGTTAACACTTTTAGTCCTCCCTGGATAGATCTTGTGATGCCGGCAATACCGGCATACTGGTTTTCCGCATCATATTCTGCCTATAACTCTCTCAACAGCTTTTTTCCATCCTTCGATCTTTTTCGTTCTGGTTTCGCTGTCCATCTGGCTTTCATAGCATTGATACGTCACCGCATCATACACACTATGGTCATACAAGCCGGCATTCATCCCCGCCAGACAGGCAGCGCCCATGGCCGATAATTCCTCTGTATTTGGAATTTTAACCCTGACATTACTAAAATCGCTTTGTTCCTGCATTAGCAGTTTGTTCCTGGTAGGTCCTCCATCCACACACAACTCCGGAATATCCAATCCCGTATCCTGGCGCATGGCTGAAATAACGTCATTAATCTGATAAGCAATGCTGTCACATCCTGCCTTTACAATCTCATTTCTTCCTGTGTTCCTTGTCATCCCAATCAAAGCTGCGCTGGCATGATCCGCCCACCAGGGGGCACCAAGTCCAGAAAATGCAGGAATCAGATACGTTCTGTCCTCTGGGTTGGCCTGCATCGCAAGAGCCTCTATTTCTCTTGTGGAAGAAATCAGTTTTACATCGTCTTTCAACCAGTTGAACACCGCTCCTGTATAATTTATATTTCCCTCAAGCACATAATCCGCCTCCCCTTTTACCTTCCAGGCAAGAGAAGTGGTAAGTTCGTTTCTGCTTTTAACTGCCCGCCTCCCGGTATTCAGCATCACTGAGGATCCTGTTCCGTATGTTGCCTTAATATCACCTTCCCGTCTGCAGTTATGTCCGAAAAGTGCCGCATGGGAATCCCCCAAAACCCCGAGAATCGGTATTTTGTGTTCCAGACAGCCTTCCAGATCTGTCTCCCCAAAATTTGCGTCAGAATCCACAATTTCCGGCAGAGCCGATTCTGGCACATGGAAAATATCGCAAAGTTTTTCATCCCATTGAAGAGTCCTGAGATTCATAAGCTGCACTCTGCTCGCATTGGAATAATCCGTATAGAAACTTTTCCCATGCGTAAGCCGAAAAATCAGCCAGCTGTCAATCGTCCCGAGCATGGCTGTTCCGTCCTTTGTGTCTTCTTTCAAACCACTCACGTTCTTCTGTAGCCATGCCATTTTCGATGCCGGATAATACGGTGTAAGCCGAATCCCCGTTACATCATAGATGTCTTTATCCGGATTACATGTCTTTGCTATTTCTCTGCAGACAGACTCCGCTCTGTTGCACTGCCATACCACTGCTTTTGCGTAAGGCTTTTGCGTCTCTCTGTTCCACGCAAGGGTAGTTTCTCTCTGATTGGAGATTCCCATGCACCGGATCTTTTTTTGATCTATTCCGGACTCTGCAATCACTCCTTTGCAAGCTCTTATTACATTATGATAGATTTCTTCCGCATCATGAGACACCCAGCCCAGTTCACTGATATATTGCTTATGTCTTTCATCGTGCCTGTGTACAATCTTCCCATGATCATCAAAAAGAATCGCTTTTGTCCCCTGTGTACTTTGGTCTATTCCAATAATATAAAACTCACTCATAAATCCTCCTTATAAATGAAGCTCGATCCTCCGTCCAACTTTTACAGATTATAGTAGCAGCAAGATATGTACAAAACGTTCTATTTCAAACATTTTGTGTTCGTTATATGTTATTTAATCAATAATATATTCTATTATCCTCAAAAAGTAAATAAAAAAATAATATTTATTCCATTTAACAAAAATCACCGGTTAGTTTGTTCGTTTACTTCGCAAGATAAAACAATCCTATTGAGGAAGCGAACTTTTTACCGTATAATAACTGTGAATATTATAAAAATGATCATAAAGGATTGGAAATTCAGATATGATAAAAAATACACGTTCAAAAATTATAGAGATCATGGAAAATAAACAGATCATCTCCGTCAAAGAGCTGGCTTCCCTACTGAATGTCACAGACATGACAATACGGCGAAACCTGGATGAGCTTGCCGACATGGGCTTTGTCCGGCGAGAACACGGTATTGCTATATTACTGACCCCCGCCAGAAAAACAGATTATTATACAGAATCCGCAGAACACGCCCTAGAAAAGCAGGCTATTGGAAGAGCTGCGCTTTCTTTTATACAGAATGATTCCAGCATTGCCATTGACTCAGGAACTACGACACAGGCTCTAATTGAACAAATCCCGGAAGATCTACCGCTCTCTGTCATCACCCCCAGTCTGACAGGCGCGATGGCATTATCTCAGAAGAATAATGTTCAAGTTCTTCTGCCCGAAGGATTTCTGCACCATTCTAATCGTTCCGTTCTTTTGTCCGATACAGCTTCCTTACAAAAATATCATGTGGATATCGCTTTCATGTCCTGCCGGGCATTCCGTCCGCCCATCGGTGCATTTGAAATGACTCCCACTCTGGCTTCCACAAAAATTGCGTTGTCACAAATTGCCACCAGAATCATCCTCCTGGCAGATTTCTCAAAATGGGGGATCAATGCCCTGTGTAATACCCTCCCCATGCAAAAAATTGATGTTATCATCACAGACAACAAAGCACCCGAATCTATGATACGGTATTGCCGGGAGCAAAAAAAAGAAGTCCTGATCGCAAACTGAGATTTCTTATCTGCTCATTTTTTACCCGGCTTTATTTCGTCATTAACAGTTTTTCCATGTCTTCGGATAGAATATCATCAGCATGGGGAAAAGCTCCAGCCTACCTGCCAGCATATCAAAGGATAATACCAGTTTGGAGAAAACGCTGAACCCTCCGAAGTTCTGTGTCGGTCCCACCTGCGCAAGTCCCGGACCGATGTTGTTCAGCGTAGCGGCAACCGCAGTGAAATTCGTCTCAAACGAGAAATTATCCACGCTGACTGCCAGCACAGAAAATGCAAAGATAGCGAAATAGGCAACCATATATCCGTACAGGGAGCGCATAATATTTTCCGGCACCGGATGTCCGTCCATGCGGATCTTCCGCACCGCGCGCGGATGGGCAATGGCGTAAATGGCCTGTTTGACAGATTTCAGACAGATGACAAACCGACTGACCTTGATACCGCCTCCGGTACTTCCCGCGCAGGCACCGATCACCATCAGTCCGACCAGTATGGTCTTGGACAGGGTCGGCCACATATCAAAATCTGTCGTGGAAAATCCGGTGGTGGTGATAATACTGCCGACCTGAAAAGCCGATGCCCGAACCGTCTCTTCTACCCCGTGATACATTCCGATCCCACTGATATTCCATGCGATAACAGCGATGGCAAGAAGGATGATGATGATATAATAACGGACTTCTTCCATCTTAAATGCATCCTTCGGCCTGCGGATTTTCAGCAGATAGTAAAAACTGAAATTCACGCCGAAGGCAATCATGAATACCGTAATAATCCACTGCTGTACGGGTGTGTAGCTTCCGCAGCTGGAATTTAAGATCCCAAAGCCTCCGGTTCCGGCAGTTCCGAAAGTGATACAAAGGGCGTCGAACCAGTACATACCCGTAGCAAGAAGCAGCACAATCTGGATAAGCGTCATGATCAGGTAAATCCGGTACAGAATTCTGGCCGTATTGCGAACTTTGGGAACAAATTTGGAGACCTCCGGACCTGGACTCTCCGCCTTCATCAGGTTCATATGCGATCCGTTCTGAGACGGTATCATCATCAGAATAAACACAAGAACCCCCATGCCGCCGACCCAGTGAGAAAAGCTTCTCCAGAACAGGGTCGTATGAGACAAGGCCTCTACATCGGATAAGATAGAGGAACCGGTCGTTGTAAAACCGGAGACGATCTCAAAAAAAGCGTCCACATAAGACGGGATTTCGCCGGTAAACACAAAGGGAAGCGCTCCAAAGGCGCTAAGAAGAATCCAGGCAAGTCCCACGGCAACAAAGCCTTCTCTGGGATACAGTTCCATGTTCTTCGGCCTTCGGGAACTGATAAGTCCTCCCGCAAGAATGGCGGCAAATGCCAGTAAAAGGTAAATTTTTCCTTCCGGTTCCCGATAAATAAGGGCAATAAAGCAGGGAAGCAGCATCAGCATCCCCTCCACCTTGAGCACCCAGCCCAGAACAAACCGGATCATTGAATAATTCACTGTTTTTTTCCTCTTTCATGCAAGCCGGAACACCAGCCCGACCCCCGGAAACCTGGCAGCCCTGCCAAACCGTTTTTTTCTGCGGTAGTAAAACCGTGGCCGCGATGTCCGGATTCCGCCGCTGCGTCAATCCAGAATATCCGAAATATCTACAAAACCGAGATTTGTCGTCACTACAATAACCGAATCCCCAACCTCTATGGCATCCTGCCCTCCGGGGATAATCAGCCGGCCTCCGCGGATAATACCGGCAATCAGCGTGTTTTGTTTTGTCCGCAAATCCGCCAGGCGGACACCAGTCACAGGAGATTCCTTCTGAATAATAAATGCAAGCGCCTCGACCTTTCCATTCATCAAACGATAGAGCGTCTCTACATTACTTCCCATACTGTTATTCATCGCACGAATGTACTGCAGAATTTTCTGAGCCGTCAGCTTTCTTGGATTTACAACGCTGTCCAGATCCAGACTGTCAATGACATCATCAAACTCCACATGATTCAGCTTGGTGACAACCTTTTTTCTGACCTTTTTTCTTGCATACAGCGAAAGAATCGCATTCACCTCGTCAATACCCGTACAGGCTACCAGCGAATCCATACTCTCCAGATGCTCCGCATTTAAAAGCTCCTGGCTGCTTCCGTCCCCGCAGTCAATGACCGCGCTTGGGAAGAGATCGTTCAGCTCCTCGCAGCGTTCTTTATTCTGCTCAATAATCTTCACATCAATTCCCATCTTCAGGAGAAATTCCGTCAGATAGTAAGAAATACCGCCTCCGCCGATAATAATCGCGTTTTTAACTTTATTGGTAGTAATTCCGATACGGGAGAAAAATTTTTCCGCTTCCCCCGGCATGGTGATAATGGTCAGCGTATCCCCGACTTTAACTACATAATTTCCATCCGGAATAAGAACCGCTCCATTTTCGGTACCTGCCATACAGACCAGAATATTTCCGCCCAGAATCGGGGAAAGATCACGCAGTGCCTTTTCTGCCAGAGGCGATTCCTTTCCGATCCGGAACCGGAGCATATCAATCCGATCCTGGGCAAAACTGTCTATCTCCACGGCATTCGGAAACTGCAGGAGCCGCGCAATCTCCCTCGCCGCCTCCTGCTCCGGGTTGATCGTCAGTGACAACTGCAGTTCGTGCCGGAGGAAATGCCGCTCTGCAGAATAAATCGGATTTCTTACTCTTGCGATTGTATGACAGGTGGATTTCTGTTTCGCAATAACACAGCACAGAAGGTTTACCTCGTCCCTGTCTGTCACGGCGATCAGGACATCCGTGTGCTCAATGTCTGCAGACTGTAAAATCTGATTACTGGTACCGTTACCCACAATTCCCAGAACATCGTACAGCTCTGTAATATCCTCCACAACTTCCGGGTCTGTGTCGATCACCGTGATGTTGTGATTTTCCGCCACAAGCTGCGAGACCAGGGTTTTGCCGACCTTCCCACAGCCTATAATGACAATCTGCATAACTGCCCCTTCCTGGATAGTCTGATATCTGAAGAAAGAATGTTAAAATTACCGTGTCAAAAGTCCGATGTCACGTGTAATCATACATGGATGACAAAAAGTATGTTTGACGCCCATCTCTTTATAGAAAAAACAGGTGAAAAACCTGACTGCGAGCCCATTTCAAAGAAACTCTGACCCGCAGTCTGGCAATTATAGCACTTTGATCAGTGTGGCGCAATATGCTCCGCTGCCATTTCTACATAATGATCCGCATTCCGCCGGTTGGCCTCTATGTCCTTCTCCCGCATCTGCCTGTGAAATTTGGCCGGTGCCCCGAACCAGATGCTTCCGTCCGGCACAATGGTGCCCCCGGAAACCAGGGATCCGGCTCCAATGATGCAGTTTTTTCCTATCACAGCGTCATCCAGAACAATAGCTCCCATGCCGATTAACGTATTATCACCTACCGTGCAGCCGTGAACAATGGCAGAATGCCCGATTGTTACGCCGTCTCCCACCCGGACCGGATGCCCGATGCTGCCGTGAATCACCGCGTTATCCTGCACATTGGTGCGTTCTCCGATAGAAACAGGAGCCGCATCCCCGCGAACCACCGCTCCATACCAGAAATTACTGTCGTCCCCCACCGTCACATCGCCGGAAAGATAGCATCCCTCCGTCCGGTAATAATTTTTCTCCCGCATATAATCCGCTGCCCTCCTGTTTCTTTTCCATCATGCCATACAGCCATGCTACCATCTTTTTTCCTGAACTTCCACAGAATATGATACACTAAACACGATTTACTGTATAAGTCCAGTTTCGGAGCGAAAGCTTACGGGCCGCTTGCGGACCAGGAAGCTTTCGCTCCAGAAACGACAACAGGTATGAGCATGAAGCGGTGTGAAGCACCGCGAAAATGCGAGTACCTGTTAGCGATGCGAAAGCTGCGCAGGCAGCGGAGCAGCGCGGAGGACTTATACAAGAAAATACTTCATAAGTCCAGTTTCGGAGCGAAAGCTTACGGGCCGCTTGCGGACCAGGAAGCTTTCGCTCCAGAAACGACAACAGACGGTATCACCACAGATACAGAAGGAAATAAAAAATGTCAGATATAAGCAAAAAAGGACCGGGCTGCATGTCCGCAAAAGAAAATAGCACTGCCAGAAGTTCCCTGCACCGGGAGATCGAAAACTACTGGACCAACCGCGCGGGAGGCTACTCGCTTGTGAATCAGGAAGAACTGGCCGGAGAAGTCGGCGGGGACTGGCTGGGCGAAATTGAAAAACGCATCCGTGCCGTCTTTCCGTCCGTACCGCCTAAATCTCTTTCTGTCCTTGACATCGGTACAGGTCCCGACTTCTTTTCGATTATCCTGGCCAAAGCCGGCTACTCTGTCACGGCGGCGGATTTCACGGCTGCGATGCTGGAGGAGGCCAGAAAAAACGCAGGAGCTCTGGCCGACAGAATCTGTTTCCGCCAGATGGACGCACAGAACCTGACATTTCCTGATGGGAGTTTTGATATCGTGATATCCAGAAACCTGACATGGAACCTGGAGCACCCCGAAAAAGCCTACGCTTCCTGGCTCCGCGTTCTGAAAAAAGGCGGTCTTCTTCTCAATTTTGACGCCAACTGGTACACATGGATCTATGATGAAAAAATGCAGACGGCACGGCAGGAAGAACGGAGAATCGTGGAAGAAAACGGAATCCGCAATTTTGAGACAGATCCGGGGATAGACGAGGATGCCATGGACGGAATTGTCCGCAGAGTTCCCCTGACCCGGCAGAACCGCCCCGGCTGGGATGTCCGGACATTAAAAAAACTCGGACTGACAGACGCCGAAATCTGTATTGATACAGAAATCTGGCAGAAGGTCTGGTCCGAGAGTGAGAAAATCAATTATGCCGCAACTACCCCTATGTTTCTGGTAGAAGTTCACAAAAAGCGGTAATCTTAGTATCTGTGTTTATTTGTATACTCCGTTGATGGTAATGTTAAACACGGCATCCTTTCCCGCAAGATCAGAATTGCCGTAATTCTCCGGGAAGGTCACATGGATATCGAAACTTTCTCCGACTTTGTGGCCTTCCACAGCTTCTTCAAAGCCGTCAATGTAGGTTCCGGAACCGAGTGTCAGATCGGTTCCCTGTCCCTGGGTGCTTCCTCCCTCAAACTCTACACCATCCACACTGCCCACATAATCCAGGTTGATGGTGTCACCGGCCTGTACAACCGTCCCCTTTGTGGTATCCAGCTTTTTTTCAGAAGAAGATGACGTCCCGGCAGACGCAGAAGTCCCGGTAACCGCGCCTGCCGAAGACGCACTGGCAGATGCCACCGATTCCGAAGGAGATGAACTCTCTTTCCCGACCGAAGTGGATGTCAGGATAATACCAGTCGCCACAACCGCAACTGCCGCAAGCACCAGCACGGTAATCACTATTTTCTGTGTTTTCTTTCTCCTGGCCGCAGCAGCGCGCTCCCTTGCGCGCAATTCCTGCGCCATTTTTCTGTTTTCCTTTTTCATTTTCCAGCTCCTGTTCCTGTCTGTCTTATTTCCCGGAAGATGGAAACCGAGCTTCCGGGAAACAGAACGGTTAAAAATTATACCATGTCGATTTCCCGGCTGATAAACATGTCCGAATCATGTATTCCGGGAAACAAAACCGTAGACCAGCATAACATGGAGTTGTGAAGAATGTTTGTATCGATCTCTCCACAGGCCTGTTTTATTTGACCTTTTACTTGTTCGCTTCTCCGTAAATCTTCTCTGCCTCTTTCTTTCCGATCGGATGAATCCGGGACAGCCGGATCGTATCGCCCATCGTAATCATGTCCGCCATTTCGCCGATTTCCTCCCCTGTCAGCTTTCTTCCAATCAGTTCGGGAAGGGTAACAGGCAGACCCAGAGACCGGAAAAACTCTTCCGTCCGGCCGATTCCCATTTCCGCCGCCTTATTGTCGTCCGTCTCCATCACACCCCATACCTTTCTGGCATAGCGCGCAAAACGTTCAACGGCTCCGTCCATCTGGAACCTCGCCCACGAAGCCCAGACAGCAGTTAGCGTCGCCCCGTGTGTAGAATCAAACCGCGCACTGAGCGGCATGCCGAACTTATGCACGGAAAAATCTTTTCCCCTTCCGCACTCCGTCAGGTTATTATGGGAAATGCTGGAACACCACATGACCTCCGCCATCGCATCATAATCGTCCGGAGTCTCTGATACAACTGCTCCGTTCTTAACCATGGTGCGAAGCAGCCCCTCGGCAATCTCGTCCGTAAGCTCGCAGGTAATGCCAGGAATGAAATAGCGCTCCATCGTATGCATCATAATATCCGCCACCCCGCAGACAATCTGATATTTCGGTGCGGTAAAAGCAAGCTCCGGGTTCATAATGGAAAATTTCGGCCGGTTCAGCGGAGTATTGATTCCTTTTTTTAACCCGACCGCTTCATTCGTCAGCACCGCGGAATCACTCATCTCGCTGCCCGCAGCCGCAAATGTCAGCACACATCCCACCGGAAGCGACCGTGTAAGGGGCACCTTACCTGTCCAGAGATCCCACAAATCCGTCTCCGGATTAGCCGTTCCATGGGCGATACCTTTGGCCGTATCAATCACGCTTCCTCCGCCGACAGCCAGAATAAAATCCACATCATAGATGATGGCTTTCTGAACACCTTCTTCCGCATGGGCCAGGCGGGGATTCGGCAGAACGCCTCCGAATTCGCGGAAGGAAATGCCCTGATCGGAAAGAGATTTTTCAACCCTGCCCAGAAGCCCGTTCCTTTTCACCCGGTCACTTCCGAAAACGATCAGTACATTGCTTCCTCCCCATTTTTTAACCTCTTCCCCTGCTCTTTCCTCTGTGCCTCTTCCAAAGACAATCTCCGTCGGCGCGTACTGCACAAAATTTTCCATAGCTGCCTCCCATTCACTCTAACACACTTCTACACCTCTTCTACACACAACAAATCTGCCTCGCTTTCAGCAAAAAGCATGCTTGTTCTCTCCGAACATTCACAAATGCGGTGCATGTCCACCCGGCAGGAACCGACCTTCCGGATGAGCCCGACCGAATCCCCGGCAGAAATGCCGGAAAACCTTCCTAACCATCCCTGTGAACAGACGGAACCCATACCTGTATTGTATCAAGGAAGCGCAGATATAACAAAGGGAATCACACATATGAAAAAAATTTATATTTTATCCCATTCGTATTACAAATTTCCCGGAATTTCCTGCATCCGTCTACTCCACCGAATTCCCGGAGGATTGCTTCCTCAGGGCTCTTCCCTGCCTTGATAATCTGAAGGAGTTTTTTCGTATCTTTTTTATCCAGAGTATACCAGTACTCATAATCATCATTATCCCAGATTTCTTCCACATTCCTCCCAACATCATCACCGCTGATTTTCAGGGTTCCATCTATAAGAGAAGCTGTGACGTAAATATCAATTTTCTCATCCCTGTAGCTGCAAAGTACCAGATCTTCAAACTCCTGCATACTTCACCTCCAATTTTGAAAACATCAGGCAGTCTCTTTCACCGCCTTCAAACCTGGAATACATATTTATGTTCCTTTTTTCTAAATTATCAACAAGATACTGACGATTTTTATTTACTCCGGATCAGTCAAAAAGCTGCTGGCGCTAACGCGGCAAATCATGTCTCCGGGGCAGAGTCCATCTCCCCATCCTCCAGCAGTTTCTCCACCTGATTCCTTACCAGCTCCAGATCCGCAGGCAGCCATGCGACATCATACAGATGTCCCCTGTCCAGCCAACGGGCCGCCTCATGCTCCAGAAGTTCCAGCTTTCCGCTCTTCACCCGGCATAAGAAGCATTTCATGGAGATGTGAAACGTCGGGTAATCCTCTTCGATTGTATCGAGCAGCCGAATCGGCTCAATTTCTGTATTTAATTCTTCCCGGATTTCTCTCACAATAGCATGTTCCGGCGTTTCATCTTCCTCGATCTTTCCGCCGGGAAATTCCCAACCGTCTTTAAAATCACCGTAACCACGCTGGGTAGCGAAAATCTTTCCATCGTGCAGGATTACAGCACAGACAACATGTATTTTTCTCATCTATTTCCCTGTATCATGGCATCAGATTGCAAGATCCAACAGCAGGTCAGAAATATCTCTGAGCCTCTTCCCTTCAACTAAAATCTTTAGAATTTCGATTGAATCCTCCGCGCCCGTATCCTTTACGGCATCAATCAATTCATACAAGGCGAAATGATACACACAATCAATATCTCCCGTACCAAGGGCAAGAGAGGACAAACGGCTTGGAAGTGGTTCCCCTGTTACCACCACAATATGAGGGGTTAACCCCTTTCTGTTTCTAATCAATATTTGATTTTAGAACTTCACAATAATCCTTCTCTATTTTACCAGTGCAACGTGTTTGAAACCTGCCCGATGGAGTCCCAGCGCCTGTCCACCCGCACCGGCACATAATTCAACGCATGTCAGCATTCCTAATCCTCCAAATAGCAATCCAAATAATGTAAAAGCGGAGACACAGAGCCGACTAACGATTTGCTCTATACCTCCCTGAAAACCCCCATATCAGCTATTCTGTAAGTTCCAAGTTTACCATAAATTGATAGGCATTTCCATTGCCGAATTTACATTTCAAAACCGGCGAAAGCAGAAAAGTCGACAGAATAAAAAAAGAAAGGTACAATACTAACAGCAACCAAAATCACAGATTACGGAGACCCATGTATCATGAAAATCAGCATCTGGAACATTTATAATCAACTTCCTTACCCAGAAAAGATCCCCCTGATTAAGAATGGCGCTCCGACCATAGAAAATGCCCGCTGGATCATTCCACGGGATTTAAGTCCGAATTCCGTTTATATCGGAAGTGCAGGGGAATTTTTTGATTCCGCGGAAAATGATACCCTGATTGTTCACCGTTACGATATGATCCTGATCCACAACACAGAACCGGAAGAAGCTTTTAATGAAGTTTCTTCTATTATGGAGCGCTTTCAAAAATGGGAAAGCGAGCTTAAGAACTGCTGCAATTCTAAAAATGGTCTAAGGGAAATGCTGCGTAACAGTGCCTGGATTTTGCAAAATCCTGCGTTTATCTATGCTCCGGACGGGAGAGCTCTGGCTATCTCTCCGGATTACCCTGCCTCCATTCACTGGCACTGGGCAGAGATTCTGAAGAATAATGGGCTTACTGAAGAACGTATGGAAAAACTTCAGGAAAGCATTGACCTGACAAATGTTTTTCTTGACAGAGAACCAACCACCAGAAATTCTCACATGGGAAACTATCAGTACATGCACTGCAGCCTTGTTGTTAACAATTATATGGCTGGACATCTGGTTATTTTCAGCATGTTAAAGCCCTTTGAAAAAGGACTTCCCTGGCTGGTTTCTATACTGGTTCAGTACATGCAGCAATATATGTACCAACATACCGATATATTCAGTCCGACTTCTCGAATCGGTGAACTGATTTCCGCATTGATTGACGGACGCCCCTGTTCTGAAAAAAGTTTGCAGTTATTCCAAAAAATTCTGGGATGGAAAATCGACAGTGATCTATTTCGTTTCTATCTACTGAAAGAAAATGTAACAGGCGAACCAGTGCTGACGGCGGGCAGCTATCTCCGTCTTTCCGGCTGTCTCCGCAATGCTGCCATATTCAGAGAAGATCGCTTTCTTGTGATTCTATGCAACATACAAAATAGTTTTGCCTCGGAGCAAAGTATTGAAACTGAACTTCAGACAATAGGCAAAAAATTTCACTGCGGAATCAGTATGCCCTTTCGGGGCATGCATAATCTTCGCCCTTATTTCCGACAGGCACATATGGAACTTGCACGCTGTGAAGAAAATGGGGTGTTTCGCTCTTACGCGAAAGATCACATAGGAAGCTATATCCATACCTTATTCGATCAAAATAAGCTTTCCGGAACTTATCTCAGACCCGAAATCTCCAGGCTTCGCTGTTATGATAAGGAAAATCATACACATTATTACGAAACACTGCGCGCCTGGTTTTACAGTGGTTTCCATCCCGGAACCGCAGCAGCGTTTCTCCAGATCCATCGTAACAGCTTTCTTTACCGTATGGATCGCATTCGAGAAATCATACCTCTTCATGAAATTGATCTATTATCCAGCAGCCATGATCTTAGGAAAATCAATGAATTTTTTTATACTTTTCTCTACTACGACAGCTAACCGCGAGATATACCCGAATCTGGATATATCTCCCTCTTTCGATTGCTCTACGTTTTTGCACAATAAAAGTTATCTTTTATTCTAATCTGCACCTTTCTCTTTGCCCCATTCTCTTTTACCATAATAATCAGAAAACTCCTGTACAGGAACTAAAAATGGAATTTATTGCATTATAGAAAAGAACGCAAGTATTCAGGAGGTATTGTTATGGGAATTTACGAAGAACGTCTGGAACGTATTGAAGCAGCTGTGGCACTGGAACCGGTGGATAAAGTCCCGGTTATTTCCGGGCTTGCTGCTGTCGCCGCGCCAATGACACACACTAATGTTTCTGATTTTCTCAAGGACATGGAATTAAACTGCACCTGTAATATAGAAGCAACAAAAATGTTAGGAAACGTTGATGGCGTCCAGACAACCCTTTCTTCTCCAGAAGGACTTCCGACCCTCTGGCTGTCTAATATAGGTGTACCAGGAGAGGATATTCCGGATAATCAGCTTTGGCAGGTTAAAGAAAAGGAGCTAATGACCCAGGAGGATTATGATATTATTCTGCGGGACGGTTTTGAGCCATGGTACCTGAAGTTTATGAAAGAAAAGCTCCGCGATCCGCTCACCAGAATGAAACCGATAGCTGCCTATGGACCTACCGCTAAAAAACGTTTTGAAGAAGCCGGTTATGTCGTTATTAAAAACAGTTCACTGCTTACTCCCTTTGAAATGCTCTGTGGCGGTCGTTCTCTTGAAGCATTTTTGATTGACGATCTGATGGAAATCCCGGAAAAAGTGGATGCTGTATTTTCTGTCATACACCATTACAACATGAACCGGTATCAAAAACTATTTGAATCTCCGTCAAAACCGTACGGCGTATGGATCGGCGGATGGAGGGGCACTCCTGAAACACTGAATCCTTCTATGTTTCAGCGCTTCAACTGGAAATACTTTCGAGAACTTATTGATCTTTGTATTCAGTACCATGTACTTCCAATTCTGCATCTTGATGCCTGTTGGGATCTTGGTCTTTCTTATTTCAAAGACATTACCCCCAAAAAAGCAGTCATGGCACTGGATGGAAAAACAGATATTCATAAGGCAAAAGAAGTCGTCGGAAACACTATGTGCATTATGGGAGATGTACCTGCTTCAATGATCGCTTTCTCCAAACCTCAGGATATCTATGATTATACCATGAACCTGATCCGCACTGTTGGTCCGAGAGGATACATGGTATGTTCTGGCTGCGATATTCCTTTTAACGGAAAAGTAGAAAACATGCAGATGATGGCAAAAGCTGCAGACGATGCTGCCAACAAATGAAAGGATGGTGAAATAAATGAAAGCATCTGCCAGAAAATCGATTACCGGTCTTATCCTGTGCGCTATCCTGATTACCATGGCAGAGATAATTCCTCTCGCAGACGGCGTGACAAGAGTCGGCCTTCTGTCCCTGGCCGTATTCTTTGGCACAATCCTGATGTGGATTCTTAACTCGCTCCCTATGTGTGTTACTGCTTTTCTGATGATGTTCCTTATGCCCGCCTTAGGTGTAATGAAACTTGAGGATGTTTATTCATCCTTTGGCGGAACAGCGTTCTTCTTCGCTATAGCAACCTTTGTATTATCCTTTGCATTGGAAAAAACATCGGTTCCTCTCCGAATCTGCAACATCCTGACTCGCTGGGCAAAAGGAAATCCGGGAAAGCTTGTAATTGCCATCATGTTCGCCTGCGGACTGACATCCGGTATAATGTCCAATCTGTCTACTTGTATTATATATTTGAATCTGGGGCTGGCTCTTCTGAAAGCCAACAATTGCGAGCCCGGAAAATCCAATCTGGGAAAATGCCTGATGATCGGAATCCCCTGTGCCGCAGGTGTCGGAGGTCTGATCACACCAGCTGGAACTCCTGGAAATCTTTTGATTATACAGCTTCTGGAGACTCAGGGAATCACCATGTCTTTCCTGCAATGGGTTCTTTTCTTTGCCCCACTGGCTCTTATATGTATACTGATCGGCTCAGTCTGGCTAGTACATATATATAAACCGGAATTCATCACATCCGAAGCCATAGAGACACTGCAGGAAAATCTTCAGAAAAGCGGTAATCTGAAAACGAATGAAAAAAAGACTATTATTATCATTGCCGCTATGCTTATTTGCTGGCTTTTGGGCACTTGGATTCCCATTCTTAATGTCACGGTTGTTGCCGTAGTCGGAATGTCTATATTATTTTTTCCCGGTATTGCCGTTTTGGATTGGAAAACTGCTGCCGCAAAAATCAACTGGGATCTCTGCCTGACCATCGGTTCTGTCGGAGTTCTGATCGGCGGAATGACCTCCACAGGGATTATGGACTGGATTGTTGAACGTCTATTCAACGGCATTTCTGGCTGGAGCCTGATCCCCATGTTCTTTGTTCTGGGACTGGTGATTTGTATCATCCGTGCTTTTATCCCAACTGCTCCTGCCATCGTTGCACTTTTTGGAGCACCACTATTGTCATTGGTTGCAGTAAGCGGAGCAACCCCCGCCGTGCTTCTGGCGCTTCCGGCTTTCTGGTCCTGCGCCCCCATGCTTCTCTGGATTGAACCCATTTATTTGTTCAGCTATGGCTATGGCTATTACAAGCCACTTGACCTGTTAAAGTACGGTGTTCTTCCTTCTCTGTGTATGTGCGGAATTATGGCTTTTCTCCCATATTATTCTAGACTGTTTGGATTATAGAGAGGATGTTCTTAAAGAAAGAATGAAAACAATATTAACAGACTGTTTTACCGGCGCCAGAGGCGCCGGTAAAACTTCATTGATCCAGTCCATGCAGAAAGGTGCCCTTCTCCAAAACCGCACCGTACTATTTTTAAATGAGGAAGGCCGCATAGCCTATTCTGCTGCTAATTCGGACTTCCTGCAGATCTATCCCATCCTCGGCGGATGCATCTGCTGCGACGGCCAAACGGAGCTTATTCATTTCATGCAGAAATCCATGGAAGAAGATAATCCGGAACGTTTTATCATTGAACTCTGCGGAGCCGGAAGAATGAAAGACCTTCTTCCCCTTCTCTGCCTCAGCCCCGGCTGTGGTCCCGGACTATTCTGTCACATTCTGAATATGCAGGCTTTTCCTGCCCGCATGCACATCATGGGAAACTTGCTCTGGAATCAGATTGCCGAGGCTCCGGTAATAATAATGAACCGGTGCAATACCCTGGAACCCGGACAACTTATATCTTGCCTGCAGTCTATCCGGAAGCACAACAGCCATGCACTGCTGCTTCCTTTAAATGAAAGAAATTATGCAGATACCAGGATTCTTGATATGGATCGTTATCAACAGATCTGCCCTGAATATCCGGATTATTTTACTCCAGCTGGAAAGCTGAATGATAAAGCACTGCGTTCCTTCTCCCAAAATCAGCTCAATTCTGTACCCGCAGTCTCCAGGCAGTCAACAAAACGAAAAATAAAAATTATCCCTCCCCAAGCGTCAGTACCATCTGTCCGGTGACCCAACGTTTCTGCAGAGCATCGTGCACTTCATCCTCTGGCATGGAACCGCCGATCAGAAAGGGAGAGGTGGGATCGTGTCTTTTCATTCTTGTCCGGACAAGTTCCATGTCCTGGTTGGCATAGCAGTAGAGGCATCCGTGGCCGCAGCTGTTATAGGCGCCGATATCATTTCCGATCAGGCAGCTGCATCCCGGCCTTGCCTGCGGCGCTGCGGACGAGGGAATGCAGAATTCCTCTCCAATCGCCTGTTCCAGAACCTGTTTCGTCATACAGCCGGAGCAGTCAAACCCAAATACTTTCAGGTCTTCTCCTTCCAGGCAGGTCCGCATCTTCATGTGATAAGACGCACCGATTTCAGAAAACACTTTTCCTATTTTAAGTCTCTCGGATTGTGTGACTTCTCTTGCTTCCGGAAAGTTCCGCTTTGTTTTTTCGTACAGATCCAGAAAGCTGATGACAACCTGATGGGTATAGCCCTGCAGCATTCCGCACATCCGCCGGAACGCCCGGATATGGAAATCTACCGAATATTGATCCGTGATCAGGATCGGATCGTAGCGCCAGCCGACACAGCGGGGAGACACCATTTCAGACAGGCGCTGAAATGACCGGATGACCGCATCTGCCTCCGGTACATGCGGTTCTATGTCCCTTCTGTAGGGTGTAATGGTTACAAACCAGAACTGCCGATAGGCAGAAAGCTCCTGCAGCCTGTCCAGCATCGGCGCCGGTTTTTTGGTGCAGAAACACAGAAGATCCACCACATCCGGGTTCAGTCTGTAACGGGTCACTTTCGTTTCAAAATAAGGATTGCGCACACAGACATAACCCTCAAGGATACGGTTGTAAAACCATCTGCTGTAAAAAGCCGGTATATCCGTCCGCTGTCCTGTATTTATAATCATACATATCCTCTTTTCTATCCGACTCCGCCCAGATTCTTAAATCCCGCCGCTGGCGCAGACAGGTTGCCCTTGGGAAAGCGACCGCACAATTTTCTTTTTATTATACCGGAATCTTCCCACTGTGGTACACTGAATGTGTCGTCCGGATCTGACGTATGACAACACATATATATCATATGTATCCATTTGCGAACTGTCATACGCGCGCAGCAATACAAACGATTATAGGGTTTTTACTGCAAGAGAATGGACGCAGCTGCAAAAAATAGTCCTTATTATACCACTAAATTATTTTTCACAAGGAGGTATTGCAATGTGTACCGCTGCTGTTTACGCAACCAAAAATCATTACTTCGGGCGGAATCTGGATCTGGAGTTTTCCTACCACGAGACGGTGACAATTACTCCCAGAAACAAGGTTCTTCCTATGCGACACATGGATGACATGGTTTCGCATTATGCCATGATCGGTATGGCCTTTGTCGTTTCCGGCTACCCGCTGTATTACGATGCGACAAATGAAAAAGGGCTCAGCATGGCCGGTCTTAATTTTCCGGGCAACGCCTGCTACCGTCCGGTTACCGAGGGGAAGGACAATGTGGCTTCCTTTGAATTTATTTCATGGATTCTGGGAAAATGCGCGACTGTAAAGGAGGCGCGCGGACTTCTGGAACGAATCAGCCTGACCGACGACGCTTTTGCCAAAGAACTGCCCCCGTCCCCACTTCACTGGATGATTGCGGATCCGACAGAAACCATCGTTTTTGAGCAGACGGCAGAGGGAGGAAAGATATACGACAATCCCGTCGGCGTGATGACAAACAACCCGACCTTTGACTACCAGCTGACTCACCTGCAGGATTATATGAACGCTTCTGCTTCCCTGCCGGAGAACCGACTGATTCCCGGAATGAATATGAATCCTTACAGCCGCGGTATGGGCGGGATGGGTATTCCCGGAGATCTCTCCTCCGCCTCCCGTTTTGTAAAGGTGGCTTTTACAAAAATGAATTCTCTGTCCGGAAGCAGCGAGGAAGAAAGCATCGGGCAGTTTTTCAAGATTCTGGGTTCTGTAGAACAGCAGAAAGGCTGCTGTCGCCTGGGTAAAGACGAAAAGGGAAATGATCTCTGCGAATATACGATTTACAGCTCCTGCTGCAATATGGAAAAGGGGATTTACTACTACACCACCTATGAAAACAGCCAGATTACCGGTGTGGACATGCACCATGAAAATCTGGACGGCACAGAGCTTGTCACCTACGAGCTGGAAAAACAAGAGCAGATCCGCATGATGAACTGAGATACATTTATGCCCGGACAGGCTATTTCGACGGCTGCCAGACGGCAGCCGTTGAACAAAGAGAGCCATCATTTTTTTATCCCGTTATCTCACACTCGGCAGACTGTTCCGGCAGCAGCCGGATGACGGCAGCCTAACCGGCGGAACCAACGGGCTCTTCTTCCGGTACTTCTGTGATTGTGCCGCCTCCGACGACGACATCTCCGTCGTACAGGACAAGGGCCTGTCCTACGGTCAGAGCGCGCTGTGGTTCATCGAATACCAGACGGATTTTTCCGTCTTTCAGCGGACAGACCGTAGCCGGCTGCTCCTTCTGGCGGTATCTTGCTTTTGCGGCCACACGCATCGGCCCGGACAGCTCCGGAATGGAAATCCAGTTCATGTCATCCGCAATCAGCGTGCGGGAGAAGAGTGCCTGGCCGGGGCCTACCGTGACGGTGTTGTTTTTCATATCCTTGCGGCAGACATACACATGCTCGCCCATGGCCAGATGCAGTCCCCGCCTCTGTCCGATTGTATAGCCGATGGCACCCTGGTGGGTTCCGATTTTGTTTCCCTGCAGATCCAGAAAATCTCCCGGAGCGTGTGCTTTTCCGGTGTAATTTTCGATAAATTCGACGTAATCTCCGTCCGGGACAAAGCAGATATCCTGGCTGTCATGTTTATCGGCATTAACAAATTTCAGGGCTCCGGCAATTTTCCGCACCTCTGTCTTCCGAAGTTCTCCCAGCGGAAACTGCGTGTGCGCCAGCTGATCCTGTGTGAGGGAGTACAGGACATAGCTCTGATCCTTGGTGGAATCCACCGCCTTCTTCAGCAGCCAGCGGCCTGTGGTTTCCTCTCTCTCAATCCGCGCATAATGGCCTGTCACAATATAATCGTAGCCGTTCTCATGCGCAAATTCCATCAGCTTGTCGAACTTCATGTAACGATTACAGTCGATACACGGATTGGGTGTCCCGCCTTCCTCGTAGACGCGGATAAACTTCTGAATGATCTTTTCATTGAAGTCGTCCATCATATTGATGACGCCATAGGGAATCCCTATTTCCTCCGCCACCATGGCCGCATCTTCCACATCCTTCGCAGAACAGCAGGTATGCGCACCCTCTCTGTGAATTTCTCCGTTGGAAAACAGACGCATGGTCGTACCCATGCACTGATATCCCTTCTGATGCATGATGTAGGCCGCAACCGAGCTGTCCACGCCTCCACTCATGGCAATCAGCGCTGTCTTTCCGGAACGATTCTCCTTTTCCATATGATCCATCCATTCAACCTCTCAAAAACCGGCATGCCCCGCAGGCGGGGCGTTAAAATCAAATAAAGCAACGGCTCAGGCAGAAACTCTGCATATGCCTCACTGCCGGGGCAGAAAAATGAAAAGCCAACAACTCAGAAAAAGCCTTTACGCATGCCCCACTGACAGGACAGTATAAATGATTCCCCTATCCGGCAGGAGTCATACCGGATAAAATTCTGCTGTAAGCGGCGAAAATCCGATGCAAAGCTGTTATGCTTCTGCCAGAATATATTTCTTCAGTTCCTGATATATTTTTTCCTCATCCGGCGGGCAGCCCGGAACACTAAACGCAAAATTCTTTGTGCACCTCCCGATTCCGAGCTTTCCTGTTTTCCCCTGATGTCCCTGGCCGATAGCAATTTTATCTTTCAGCTGATCCAGCAGTCCTTCCTCTTTTAAGCGGTACAGAGCCGGGATCAGGCTCCCGTAACAGGCACTGCAGGAATCCACTTCTTCCACGGCATAGGCGACATCCAAAACCCGGCGGGAAGCCACGTTTTTCTCTTCCTGTTCTTCTTCACTGCCGCCGTTCAGACAGATAATCTCTGCCTTTTTCAGGTCTGCCGTCCCCGTGCCAAGCTTTTCCGCCATACCGATATAAGGCACATCCGCTGCCGACAGTCCGAGAAGGGCACAGGCATAGCTGTCCGTAAGAACCGGGTCGCGGGACGCCATGACGCAGTTCCGGACAAGCGGGTTTCCGCCTTCCTCGAAATCCGGATCTCCGCAGATATGATCCACAACAATAAAGTTCTGTCGGATGCCCGCGGACAGATGGGCAATGGGTTTGTGCAGACCCATTCGGTGGAATCTGCGTTTTTCCGAATCCGGAAGCAGTCCTTTCATATTTTTCAGCGCGCAGGTCATTTTTGTCTGACAGTGTCCCTTCAGCACCGGAACATTAATCCAGAAATCCACCTCGTTTACAATATCCGTAAGATTCAGCTCCAGACCTCCGCAGTCAGCCGTGTGAAAGGGCAGCTTTTTTGTGTCCTTAAACTCCACGCCATAGTGCTCCGAAAGCTCCCGGTACCCGCAATATTCCAGGGCTTCCGATGTTTTATCTCCCACCCAGGATCCCTCTGCCATGACCAGATGGGAAAAGCCGTGTTCCTGCAGATACTCCAGAATTCCCGCAACGATCTCCGGATGTGTCGTAGCTCCAAAATCCGCCGGAGTCGGACACACCAGATTGGGCTTAATGCCGATGCGCAGATTTCTGTCTGAAATCAGAGCCGCCAGGTCTGTCTTTTCCAGCAGCTCCATGGTCATTGTTTTATATTCGGTACCATATATTTTCCAGATCTGTTTTTTTCTGATCATCTCTTCCCTCTTTCCAGCCCTGTCGGCTTCCCTCTTCGCCCGGTGACCGCAAGGCGAAATCCGGCGTTCCTCTCGAACCGAAAGCCGCAAAACAAAATCCGTTATCCGAAATGCAGCATGCAGATGTACTTTGTCGGCATAAAAGGAACCGATAAGTTTGTTCCACGATTTTTTTATTATAACCCCATTGCAGCTGCCACGACAAATCCGGAATATGGTATACTGAGCGCAGACCTCTGTATCTGCAATTTCTTTTCACGGCTTTTAAAATCAGCAGAAGAGAATTTGCCTGTATCAAGAACCCCCCGCTTGGGGAAAAGGAGTGATAAGTTTGAAAAAAGCTGCTTCTGCCGCCGCTCTTGTTCTGACGGCTATTCTGGCCGGATCCGGTACCTTCTCCGGATGCGGTGCGCACACAGCTTCCGCAACTTCATCGTCTGCCGCTGAAACCGGGGCGGTATCTACCGCCTCATCCGCCATGCAGGAATTACCTGCTGACACCTCTGCTTCTGCAGACAGCGTGGATAAAACTTCCTCTGTCTCCGCAGGCAGCGACGGAACAGAAACAATATCCTCTGCTTCTGCGGAACCGTCATCTGTGGGAACAAACAGTAGTTCCGCGCAGATTCCGAACCCCTGGACAGAGACCTCTTCCCTGGAAGAGGCTGCTGCTGGATCTGGCGTGGATTTTACGCCCCCGATCGACGCAGCACTTTCCTGCTATGACGGTCTTGCCCTGCAGACCTACCGTTACATGGACGGAACAATTGAAGCGGACTACACCAACGGAAGCGATACCCTGATCATCCGGAAATCCACGGACACCGAGGGCCAGGCTCTGTCCGGCGATTACAGCGAATACTCCTCCACCTGGGAATATTCCATGAAGGGGCTGCTTGTTACCTGCCGGGGCGACGGAAGCCGTATGAACGAAGCCACCTTTAGCGTAGATTCTTACCATTATGCGGTTTCCTGTGACATGGGAGAAGAAGGTAAAGGTATTACCGAGAGCGACCTGACTTCTCTTCTGATGGGGATGTCCTGAGAGGCCGCGAAACTAATACCGGCCGAACTTTATATTTTGACACCCAGAGCAGTGTGCTTACGTAAATATAAAGAAGTTAATCAGCAGCGCCGCCGCCAGAATAAAAGGAAAACGGATCAGCCAGAAAAGGGCTGCCTTCTTCCCGTCTATGGGTACATTGCCGACCGCCTTCCCGGTCTGCCCGTTCATGGAAAACAGATAATCTTTTCCCTTGTATTTTGTGTAGAGCAGATAAACCGGCATCAGGACATAGCGGGAGCGCATGCTTTTTTCCCCTCCCTGCACGCCGGTGCTGCTGCCGGTCACGGTCACGCTGCTGTACCCTGTTACGGTGCTGCGAAGCATCTCCACCGTAGTCTGCCCCGCCCTCTTCAGGGCACGGCCGCTGCAGAACGAAGCATCCTCATCATAGCGTTCCGCGAAGAATCCCGGCATATAGGCCATTTTGAACGGCGCGAGTCCCTTATAGTCAAACGGCTCTATGCTGTCTACCGCCTCATCCGGCATTTTGGACGAAGCGTCAACCGGAAGACTTTGAATCTGAAGCGTCCCTTCTCTCTCAATCTCAAATACATCGTGCTTCGTATAGATATAATCGCTGTCGGAATAGGAACTGACGCGTTCGCCGGTTCCGTGAAGCTGTCCCTCCATCGGCATGTCGTAGAGCCAGAACGGGACATAGATCCCCTTGATCTTCTGAATATGGGCATCGGTATAAAAATCCCGCGGGGTAAATGGTCTGGATTTCAGGTACTGCAGATATCGCCCCTTGATTTCCTCCCTGCTGATTCGGAACGGAATAATGGCATCCGGATGGAACTGGGTGTCCAGGTTTTCTTCCAGAATGACCGGATTTCCGCAGAACGCACAGGAAGTGGCTACCGTCGTTTTGTCTGTAATCACCTCTGCCCCGCAGACAGAGCATTTATAGACACGCAGATCCTCCGGATGCACCTCCGTGTCATCCGTTGATCTGGTCTGGCCGCTTTCCGCGGCACTGGCTCCCTTCTCATAGGTTTTATTCCGGATATCCTGCTGTGCCTTCTCCTCCTTCTGTTCAAAAACAGAAAGATCAAATTCCGAACCGCAGTAGGGACACTTCAGCTTCTGACTGGCCGGATCCCAGTTCAGCTCGCCTCCGCAATTCAGACATTTATAGGTCTGGTTTGCCATATCTGCCTGCCTTCCTCTGTATTAATCAGAAATGACCGCCGCCTCCGCTGTGACTGGTTCCGCTGCCGGATGAATGGGTTGAGGTTCCGCTGCCCCCGTTATTTTTCGGCTTTGCCACCCGCGTCACATACGACCGGAGAAACCGGTCCTGACGGACAGACAGCCGGAACGAATCCGGGCGGACATACGCCGCCGCCTCTGCGGACACATGCTGCTCCTTATGCTTTGCCGCTGCCGACCTGTACCAGAAAAACATAATCAACGCCGCCACCCCGATGGAGATCAGAGTCCACAAGACATAGCTGCCGGATTTCGGATTCCGGCCGTACCAGTAATCCGCCCGATCCACAAAGGTAAAGGCGGCCTGTGTGTAATTTCCCTGTGTCAGTTCCTCTTCAACGGCGTCCCGCAGCTTTGCCTGCTTCTGATCCGTAAAAGCGTGAAGCGCCTGATCTCCCATGATATCGATATAATAATACCGGAGATCCATATCGACCAGGAGTCCGACAGAATCGGAACCTGCGCCGAAATTCTGCTCATTGAAATTTTCCAGATAAGTCCGGTCATCCTCCTCTGTGTGGTCTTCTCCGATCTGCGGATCTCCTGCTGACACAAAGAAAATATTGCAGTCATATTTTTGGGCAAATTCTCCGCATGCCTCTGCCAGCTGATCCGCCTCCTCCTGCGTCAGAAGTCCCTGCTGGTCTGTCACATAAGCAGGGCTTCCGGAGGCGTCCGCAAACACCGGGACATCTGCTGCTCCGAAGGCCGGAAGTACCGCTGCCGCCAGAAGCAGAAGCAACAGAAGACAGCGCGTGATGGCTGATCTCCCTGTTTTTCGTCCGGCTTTTCGTTTTCTCTGGTCATTTTTCATGGCGTTTCTCCGAAATCTGTGGAATACACTGAACCCGTGAAGGAATCCCATACATGAAGAGTATGTCCGCCTGGCGAAGCCGCATATGTGTCCCTTACAAACTTAACTATATGGGAACATTCCGGCTATGGCAAGCCCTGTTTCCACCATTCAGGAATGTCCTCTTGGCACCTTTGCCAGCAGGTCTCTCTCATAGGTCCGGTCCGCGATCATCAGCCGTATAAAGGTGTAAAGAAGAACCGGCACGCTGCCCCAGATAGCCCGGACGGAAAACGCCTCGCAAAGAAGCGTGGAAAAAATCCCTCCGGCCAGGAAAAACAGAATCATGGAGCCATGCATTTTCCACCGGAGATCTGCCTTGGGATCCTTGTCCCGGATGGCCTTGACCAGGTTGCTGCCTGTCTGCCGGATATGATTCGTCACAAAGGTGGTTGCCATGGGGATTCCCTCGTTCTGGCGGAAGGTGTTAAACTGCATGGAACAGATAAAATTCAGCGTGACCTGGCAGATCTGGTCCGGTGCGCTGGCGGGAAGTGCCCCCAGCAGAAGAACGACCGGAATTTCAAGGCCCACCAGAATGGTGTCCCAGCGCAGTATCCGGAGGCGTTTGACCTTTTTCGCCAGAAACTCCGACAAAATTGCCCCCATGAAATACGCGGAAATGGGGATAAGCAGGTATAATGCCTTTTCCCAGTCCCTACTTCCGATTGCCATGGACAGAAGCACAATATTTGCTGTCTGGGCGTTACAGAACACTCCCCCTCTGGCCATAAAGGTGTAGGCTCCGTAAAAGCCGCCCACCAGAATCAGCGACCAGAATACCCAGTGTTTTTCACACTCCAGAAAAAATTCCCGGTTTGTATCGTTTTGTGATAACGCTTCTGGATGATGTCTCATTTTTGCCTTTCCTCCGGTTCCGGCGGCGCGGAAACTCATTGATGCAGCCCGCCCGCGGATAGGGATGGGGTTCTGCTGATTTCCCACTCTCTTTTCCGCGCTCCGCAGGGAAACCTGCTCTACAAAGAAATATCCCGGATGGTCTGTTCTATCAGATTCTCAAATTTCTGTCCGGCCTTTCTCCCGGTCTCCTGAACCTCTTCATGGCTCAGCGGCTGATCCGGAAGAATACCGGCCGCCATATTGGTAATGCAGGAGATGCCGCATACCCGCAGCCCGCAGTGGCGGGCGGCAATAGCCTCACAGACCGTACTCATGCCAACTGCGTCCGCTCCCATGTTCCGGAACATCCGGATTTCCGCCGGTGTTTCGTAGGCTGGACCGGCTGTCTGCAGATAGACGCCCTGCCGGAGGTCTATACCCTGCATATTTGCTGAGGAAAGCACGGTTTCCCGCAGCTCCCGGTCATAGACGCATGTCATGTCCGGGAATCTGGGACCCAGCTCCTCCGTATTCGGGCCGATCAGCGGATCCGGAACAAACTGGGAAATATGATCGGTAATCAGCATCAGGTCTCCCGGACGGAACGTCTGGTTGATTCCTCCGGCCGCATTGGTCAGCAGAACTGCCTGCGCACCCAGAAGGCGCATCAGACGAACCGGCATGACCACCTTCTGCATAGGATATCCTTCATAATAATGAACTCTCCCATTCATGGCTGCCACCCGGCGCCCCGCTATTTTTCCGAAAAGAAAGCTTCCGTCATGCCCGGCAACCGTAGAGACCGGAAAGCCCGCAATCTCCCGGTAATCAATTCTGCATTCGACTTCCATGTTTTCCGCCAGACTTCCCAGCCCGGAACCCAGTGTCAGACCGATTTCCGGAACAAAATCCGTTTTGCTGCGCACAGAAGCAAGCGCTGCCATTAATTCTTCATAACGTTTGTCTTCCATCCTGACATTCTCCTTTGTTTCAGACCGTTCTGTGACCGGAATAAAAGCTGTATGGCGGCGATGTAACAGGAATCCCCGTCATCCCTGTACCTCCGGTCAGCATGCGCTGTCTCCGTTGGCAATCCAGGCAGTTGTCCCGGTCTCCGCCGGATTTTGCTTCACGGGAAAAGAATCCTGCGGATTTCCTCCAGATTATCTGCAAAGCTTATTCCCCTCTGCCGTTCCGGGGAAGACAGCCCCATCTTTATCATATGCCTCAAAAGCCGCTTCAGATCGTTGTAATATCCGTTCAGATTGTACAGAATACACGGCGCATCCAGATGCCCCAGAGATACAGCGGACATGACCTCCGCAATTTCCTCCAGCGTCCCGGTTCCGCCCGGAAACGCCAGGAACGCGTCTCCCAGCTCGATCATCTTTGCTTTCCGCTCGGCCATGTTTTTGGTGACAATCAGTTCTGTAATTTCATCATACTGATATTCGGACGCGACAAAAAACTCCGGCTCCACACCTGTCACCGCGCCGCCCGCGGCCAGGACGCTCTGCGCCAGCTCTCCCATCAGGCCGGATCGGGAGCCTCCGTATACAAGAGCATTTCCGCTCTCTCCAATCCACATTCCCAGCTCACGCACCGCTCTGGAAAGGGACGGGTCTTTTCCCTTATTCGCGCCAAGATATACTGTAATATTCATGTCATTCGCACCCTTCTGCCGGATGATCCGTCCACAATGATTCTATGCCGATGGCACCAGGGTCAAAAGGCTGTCACCTGATTGCGCCTGCATAAATCGTGGCATCATTTGGAATCAGAAAACACAATAAATAGCAGCAAGGCGCCGGAGCTGTTTTTCAGCCCTCCAGCGCCTCCGGATCTCTTTCCTTTTTGGTGTCCTGTCCGGTAAGAACCCATTGTCCATCTTCCAGCGTCAGCTCAAACCACGCGCAGTTTCCGACCGGGTTTTTCCAGAACCTGCGGTAATCAATCTGACGCAGATGCGTCAGCATAGCACGGATAGTCCCGCCGTGCGTAGACACCAGGGCGGATTCCGCACTCTGCTGCTTCATATCTTCCAGAAAACTGCTGACCCTTGCAAGCAGCTGCACGCCGCTTTCCATTCCCGGACCCGGATAATAATGTCCGAAATCCTCCATCATGGCTCTGTATTTGGACGGATCCATGTGATCCCATGTCATCCCCTCCAGCGGTCCGAAGTTCATCTCCAGCAGCCGGCTGTCCAGAATGATCTCACTCTGCGGACGCCCCGAAACCAGAACTGCCGTCCGGACTGCCCGGTTCAGGGGACTGGAATAAACAAGCTCATAAGAGAATCCCAGCCGTGCGAACTCCCGGCGGGCCTGTCTGGCCTGCTCCATGCCGTTTTCGGTAAGCCCCGCTTCCGGAGTATCAATCTGTCCCTGAAAGCGTCCGCCTTCCACATTGATGTTTGTCTCTCCGTGACGGAGAAAATATAATCTGTGCATGATTGTTCCTCCACTGCCGCGGCAGTACGGCAGACCTGTTTTTCATTTTATTTATCCCCCAAAAGAGGAGACCGGCTGTGGCACTGCCGTCAGAACGCGGCGCACTCAGTGTGCCGCAGAGTGTTCAAAACGGCTTGTCCTGAAAATTGTTTCTCTGTATTTCTTTAGAACCTGGTAAAGCAAAAAGCCGAGGACTCCACATCCGACGACCTCTCCGATTCCCACCGTCAGCATCAGAAAAGGAATCGGCATCCGAATTCCGTACGCGTACCGCAGAACCAGCGGAACGACGACCGTGTTGGAAAGTATCGGCGGAAGTGTGCAGAGCACCGGGCTTTTTCTGCGCAGAAGCCGTGTTCCCACCGCACCCGCCAGGGTAGCCAGACTTCCCAAAAGAATATCCGGCAGAATTGCCCCGCCGAAGATGTTGCCGATCAGACAGCCGATAAAAAGGCCGGGAACCGCTGCCGGAGTAAATACCGGGAGAATAGTAAGCGCCTCGGCGATCCTCACCTGTACCTCTCCAAATGAAAAAGCGGAAAAGACACAGGTCAGGACAACATAAACAGCCGCAATCATGGCCGCCTGTGTAAGAAATAGTATTTTGTTGTGTTCCATATTGCATTTCTCCTTTAGTTTTGTTTTTCTCGTCAGGAAGGTCTCGAACTGACGTTTTGCCTGCCACAGCCCGGAGGCAGAAATACCATAGCATACCGCACCAAAAAGCACAAGGGTACCCGAAACGCTTCTGCCTGTGTTATAATGCCTGAGGCAGTTGTCCGCGGCAGATGGATGACCGGACAGCAGACCGCCCGCTGCATTGACAGATACAGACCGCAGTACACAGCAGGCGGGTAAATGGACAGAATACTGCAGCAGAAAGCAAAACAGAAATCCGGAGTAACAAGTTATGAGCAAAAAGCATCCCGAACACGAAAGAAACCACGGCCGAAATACCTTTGCAGAGGAGGCAGACTCTTCGGACGATACCCTGAAAGAAGACTTTTCCTCCTGGGAAAGCGATGACGATACAGATAACAGAGACAGCGGCAGTACCTTTGAGCAGGACCGCGCACGGGCAAGAGCCTCTCTTGAGAAGCGGAGAAAAAACCGGGAATGGAAGATCCGGGCGCGCAAAAAGCGCCACCGGCAGATTATCCTGAAGTCACTTCTTGCCATCCTTCTGGCCGTGGCTGCCATAGCCGGAATTTTAACTATCCGCCGTCAGGCCAAAAACGCGGACCAGCAGGTCAGCCGTCTGGCCCAGGCTGCCGTTTCTTCCAATAACGTAGAAACCGGAAGCATCTCTGCATCGGAAGCGATAACCTCCGGTTCCGCCGCGCCTGAGGAACCCCAGGCTGCCGTGACCGTTACCCCGGAGCCGGTGAATCAGGTCAGCCTTGTGGCATGCGGCGACAACCTGATTCACGAGCGGCTTTACGAGCAGGCGGCGGCCCGCAGTGCGGACGGCACCTACAATTTCGGATATCTCTATCAGGGCGTTTCTCCTTTTATTAAGGAACATGATGCTGCCTGGATTGATGTGGAGACCCTGATCAACGATGTCTATGAGCCGAGCGGCTACCCCGTTTTCTCCACCCCCGGAGCGGACGGACAGTCGTTGATTGATGCGGGCTTTAACGTCTTCAGTCTGAGCAACAACCATGTTTATGACTATCTGGGAGACGGCATCCAGGCCACACTGGATTTCTGGAACACGAAAAGGGATCAGGGAATTATCACCACCGGACTCTGGACGCCCGGAGACTACAGCAATATCCCCATTCTGGAGAAAAACGGTTATAAGATTGCCTTTCTGACCTACACAGAGGTGACAAACAACGACGAGCCCGCAGATACACCGGAGCGGGTGATCTACATGAGCGAGACAGACACCATTCAGCAGCAGATTGCCCAGGCAAGGCAGTCGGCAGACGCGGTTGTCGTCAGCTGCCACTGGGGCGTGGAGGACAGCCATGATGTGACAGACGAGCAGAGGGCAGCCGCACAGAATATAGCGGACTGGGGCGCGGACGTCATTATCGGCGACCATCCGCACGTCATTCAGGACGGCCAATGGATTCAGGCTTCCGACGGAAGGCAGGTGTTCTGCGTGTATTCTCTCGGCAATCTGGTTTCCACACAGGAACAGCCGGACGAGCTGATCGGTGTCATGCTGGACTGCACTCTTTCCTTCACGGACAACGGGAACGGGACGAAGGCCTGCACCGTTCAGAACCCGCGGCTGATTCCCACCGTCACCGACTACGGAGAGGGCGGAACAAATTCTCACACGGTTCTGTTCTCTGACTACACAGAGGAACAGGCCGACGCCCACGGAATAAGGGAGACCAATCCGGAGTTCTCACTGGAGTATATCAAAGGTGTGCTGGAAACCAATATCAGCAGCGACTTCCTGTATCTGGACAATCCGCTGAAAGATTCTGCCGCAGAGGGAAACTGAAGTCCCGGGCGGATCCGCTACTTCGCATCCCTCCCTGGAGTAGGGCGTGCGCCACCGGGCTCATAACAACGCCAGGAGTCCGGACAGGACGCACAAACACAGGAAGTCCGGGGCAAGCCCCGGACTTCCTTATCTTTTTTATACTCCCTATGCCGCCTGAGGCGGCTTTTTTGTTTGCCCTTGGCGCAGCCGTTTTCCGGCCGGCTATTTACCAGCTTGTCGCGATATCCAGCTGGTTCGGATTGGATGCCGCAAATCCTCCGGTATCACAGACAATTCCTGTTCCCAGTGACGTTGGCACCAGACTTCCCCGCGGATGAACACTGAGGTTTGCCGCAACCATGACATAGCTGCCAAGCATTTTCACTCCATCATTCCTTACCCAGTATTCATCGCTGTTTCCTATGCCCCGCATGATGGAAACAACTCCGCTCATGTCCATATTATAGTAGGTTTCTTTCCCGGACGGTCCCTGTACCGTTCCGGCAAACGCGGTGAGAACCGCGCCCGTCCAGCTGTTAGAGGCCGTGTCTGCCGCGGAAGAACCGGAAGTACTGTCTGAGGCAGAATCCGCGGAAGTATCTGTCTCTGCGGAGCTGTCAGTCTGTGCGCTGTCCGTCTGGACATCCGAGGAAGAGCTCTGCGTGCCTTCCGCTGTGCTGGAGGAACTTACGCTTTCCCCGCTGTCAGCCTGTTCCGCACTGCTGTCCGTTTCCGCGGAAGAAGTTGCCGCTGCGGACTGCTGAGCCGCCTTCGATGCCTGTGCCGCGGCTTCCCTGGCCTGCTCGGCTGCCGCCTCCGCCGCCTTCTGCTGCTCCTCCTGCTTCTGCTGGAGAAGCGTCTCAATCAGACCTTCCTGTCGGCTGATATTGGAGAGAAGCGACGTCACCTCTTCCTGCTGACTGTCAATATCTGTGGAGATGCTTGCCAGATCTGCAGCTGTGCTCTCGATCAGGTTCTGAATCTCCTGCTTCTTTTCCTCGCTCTGCTGCTGCAGGTTTTCAATCTGCTGCTGTTCCGCCTGCACTTCCTTTTCCTGCTGTTCAATCTGATCACAGAGGTTCTGATACTGTGTCAGCATCTGCCGGTCATAATTGTTCAGCTCTGACATGTTCTCCGCACGGTTCAGGAAATCTGAAAAGCTGTCCGCCTCAAAAAGAGTGGAAAGAGCACCTGCCCCTGTTCCGTTTTCATACATGTACTGAATCCGTTTCGCCATTCCGTCATGCTGCTCTGCCTCGTCCTGCTGCGCACTGTCCAGCTCGGTTTCCAGCTGGGTAAGCGCGTAGCTCTTGTCCTGATACTGAACATCCAGGGAATCCATCTGGCCGGTAAGCTCGGTAAGCTGGTCGTTCAGGCTCTGGAGGTAGGCTGAAGACTGGTTCTTTTTTGACTGGAGCTCCGCGATGCGGCTTTCGTAGTTTTGCAGGTCTGATTCCTGCTGTTGTTTCTGCTGCTGCGCATTGTCCAGATCTTCCTGGGTATCCGCAAAACACGCGACGGTGAATCCCATCATAAGGGAAGCGGACAGTACCGCAGAAAGAAGTTTTTTTCTGTGCATAGATAATCACCTCTCAAACGAAATATCCGGTGTGTTGTCACCGGATATTTTTATTTTTCAGGAGTGTAACGCAATTATAACCTTGTGCAACAGAATTGTAAAGCTTTCTGCAATATTTTTGTAACATTTGCCGTTTTTCCCTGCATCTTTTTACGCATTTTTAAGACTTATAGCCGGAATAATCCCTGTGAAACGAACAAAAAAGGGCTTATAATAAGGACAGCTTACAGAGCTTACAGAGAGGAACACAATTTTATGAACATACGCGTAATTGCAGATTCATCCTCCAATATTTTCCGGTTTGACGGGCTGGATTACCGCGCCGTACCGCTGAAAATCATCTTCAACGGCCTGGAATATCCCGATGTGGAATCCCTGAACGCCCCGGCTCTGATGCACCGGATTCATGAATCCGGCGGCGCAACCAGTACCTCGTGCCCCAGCATCGGAGACTGGATGGATGCCATGGAAGGGGCGGACCGCATCATCTGCATGACCATCAGCGGACAGCTTTCCGGCGCCTATAACGCGGCTCTGAACGCCGCCGTGGAATACATGGATGAGCATCCGGGCGCCCAGGTTCATGTCGTGGATTCTCTTTCCACCGGTCCGGAAATCAGACTCGGACTGGAACGCCTGAAACAGGACATAGAAAAAGAAATCCCTTTTGACGAGCTTTCCGCCCGCCTGCACCGGTATTTCTCGGGGGTACATATCCTTTTTTCCCTGGAATCCCTGACCAATCTCAGCCGGGGAGGACGCGTCAGTTCCGCGGTTGCCAAAATCGCCGGCATGATCGGTCTGCAGTTTGTCGGAGCGGGAAGCCCAGAAGGAACCATTCAGATGGTCGGAAAATGCCGCGGCGCAAACCGCACCAGAAAACTGCTCCTGGACACCATGTCGGAAACCGGTTTTGACGGAGGCAAAGTCCGCATCTCCCACTGTGACAATCCGACGGGAGCAGCCGCTCTGGCGGATGCCATCCGGAAGGCCTTCCGGAATTGTGATGTTTCTATTGATGAGTGCGCAGGGATTTGCAGCTACTATGCCGATCTGGGCGGACTGATTGTGGCTTACGAAACCAACACTCTCTGAAAGCTGCTTACGCGAATCCATGCCCTTCCGGGTATTCTGCCGGTCATCTGCATAAAAATCCGCGAGGAACAGGGTCGCGGCCGCAATAGCAGCGGTCTTCCTGTTCCTCGCGGATTTTCAAATACTAAGCCTGAAGCGCGTCACACAGGATCTGCGTACATTTCTCTGCCCCCAGTGTTCCCGTGTCCAGGCAGATATTGTAATTGCTGCAGACACCCATATCCTGGCCGGTGTACTGTTTGTAATACACCTCCCGCAGCGTCTCTCTTCGCGGAACGATTTTTCGTAAATCCTCGCCCTTATTTTCCTCCAGTTCTGCGGCCCGGCGGATTCTGTCCTCCAGATCCGCGTAAAGATAAATTTTAAACGCAGGGACTCCGGCTTCTTTCAGAATATAGTCCGCACAACGGCCGACAATAATGCAGGGTTTCTCCGCCAGCTTCAGAATAACATCCCGCTGCGCCCAGTAAATCCCGTCATAAGAGCTGGTATACACGGACGCGTTATTCAGCAGGTTGTTCATGAATTTGCTGGCCCGGCTCATGGCCTCTCCCTCTTTCTGAATATCCTCCTCGGAATACCCGCTCTCCTTCGCTGTCTGGCGGATAACGTCCCTGTCATAAAAAGGAATATCCAGCCGCTCCGACAGCATTCTGGCTATTGTTCTTCCGTAAGCCGCGTACTGGCGGCTGATCGTAATAACCGGCAGTCTTTTCTCTCCCATTCTTTCTCCCTTTCTCCCGGCCGCAGCCCGTGCGTCCGGGCAGTACTTCAGCGAAAGCTCTCCTGCTGCATCACGCCGCAGAAATTTTCCTTCCTTTTACATACTGTACAGCCAGGCACGCGGCTACAAGAGCCAGTCCGATCAGGTCTGTCACCGTTCCCGGATGAATCAGCAGCAGTCCTCCGGCCGCAAACGCTGCACGGATAACCGGATTCATGTCAGCAAAACAATATCCTTCCAGCGCAGCCGAAAGGCCGAAAATACCGATGACCGCCGTAACGGCGATGCCGATTACTGACAACGCGCTGGTATCAATCAGCAGCATGGCCGGATTATAGCAGAACATATACGGAACGATAAACACGGCAATGGCCAGCTTGGAAGCATTGAACGCCGTCCGCATCGGGTTGCTCCTGGCAATCGCGGAACCCGCATAAGCCGCCAACGCAACCGGAGGCGTAATGTCCGCAACAATCCCGAAATAGAATACAAAGAAATGCGCCGCCATGGTCGGAACTCCCATGCGGATCAGAATCGGCGCGGTGGTCGCCGCCATGATACAGTAATTGGCCGTTGTCGGAACCCCCATACCCAGGATAATGCAGCACAGCATGGTCAGCAGAAGGGCGATAATCAGATGGTTTCCGGCCACGCCTACAATGGCATTGATCAGGTCATTTGCCAGCCCTGTCATGGTGATGGATCCGGAGATGATTCCCGCCACGCCGCAGGCAGCCGCAACCGTGATGGTACTCTTTCCGCCGGCCTCCAGCGCGTCCAGAATCTTCCGGGGTGTGATCCGGTTGTCTTTGTCAAAGAGGCTGACCACCACAGAAAGAAGGATCGCCAGAGACGCCGCCCTCTGCATGGTCATAAAATTCCCGGATACCCAGACCACCAACATAACCAGCGGAAGCAGCAGATAAATCTTTTTTATCAGTTTTCCGGCCTTCGGGAGCTGCTCCTTCGGGATACCCGTCAGATGCAGTTTTTTCGCCTCCAGATGAACGGAAATAAAAATACCGAGAAAGTACAGCACCGCCGGAAGGACTGCCCGTCCGATGATATCCGAGTAGGGAACGCCGACAAAATCTGCCATCAGAAATGCCGCCGCACCCATGATCGGAGGCATAATCTGACCGCCTGTGGAAGCAGCTGCCTCTACAGCCCCGGCAAATTCCGGCTTGTAACCGGTCTTTTTCATCATTGGAATGGTGACCGACCCGGTTGTCACCGTATTTCCCACGGAAGAGCCGGAAACCATTCCGCAGAGCGCCGATGAAATAACAGCAACCTTGGCGGGTCCTCCCGCAAACCTTCCTGCCACGCAATTCGCCAGATCAATAAAGAAATTGGAAATGCCCGTCCGTTCCAGAAACGCGCCGAAAATGATAAACACAACAATATATTTGGAGCAGACATTGACCGGCGTGGAAAATACGCCCTCCTTGGTGTAAAACAGGTTGCGGATTAAATACCGCACCCGCCCGAAGAAATCCGGGTTGGTAAGGCCGTAGGTCAGCGCATACACCACAAAGAAGGCTGCGACAATCAGAATGGGAATTCCCACGCAGCGCCGGGTGACCTCCACCAGGGCGGCAATTCCGATGATGCCGATGATAATCTGATACCAATGGAAGCGGGTTCCCTGATTTACAATGACGTTCGCCTGAAAGGTAAAGTAGAAAAACGCCCCTGCGCCGAGTACCATAAAAATGATGTCGCTGACCGGCATATGGTTTTCCTTTTGAAGTCCCTTTTTCGCCGGATAAATCAGAAAGCCCATCAGAATAATCAGCCCCATGAACGAAGTAAGTCGTATTTCCTCCAGAAATGTCGCAAACAGGGTGACATAGATGCACCAGACAGAAAACGCGGCCAGTATAATGGTAATGGCCATCTTCGGTTTTCCCGTCCAGATCCGAGTATTGGATTCCCGGTCATATTTTTTCATCACAGAGTCGATATCCGCTTTTTCCGCAACCTCTGCATTCTCCGCCGCGGACTGCTGTCCGGCATGATTTTTCCACTCGCTCACTGAACAGACCCTCCCTCTTCCGTATTCACGGTATACCCGTGCTCCGCGTAATACTGCGCTGCTCCTTCATGGTAGGGCACCGTTGTAATGCTTGTGGCAGTCTCCAGGGAAAGCTCCTCTCCCTTTGCGTTTTCCTCCGCGATCTCCTCGCTGTGATCAAAAATCGCTGCCGTCAGGTCATGAACCATTTCTTTATCCGCCGCGGCAGACACAATAACCGTTGCTTCGACCGTGATGGTTTCTACAGGCTCATCCTGTCCCGGATAGGTTCCGGCAGGAATCTCCAGTGCCTCATAATACGGGCACTTTTCCAGAATCCGATCCCTCAGATCCTTGTCAATATTCAGCAGTCTCACCCCGTTTGTAGTGGCCAGCTCCGTAATCGCCGATGTAGGCGCCCCCGCCACAATAAACGCGGCGTCAATCTTGCCGTCTTTCAGTGATTCTTTGGAATCCTCAAACGACTGATACTGGGGCTTAATATCATCCAGAGAAAGTCCTGCTCCCTCCAGCACATCCAGAGCATTAAAATATACGCCGGATCCCGCTTCTCCAATGGAGACGCTTTTCCCTTTCAGATCCGCCACGGAATTGATATTTTTATCCATAGTGATCAGCTGCACCGTCTCCGCGTAAACACAGCCGAGCACGCGGAAATCGTGGGTGGCTCCGTCCTTTTCAAAAGCTCTGGTTCCGTTCCATCCGTAAGTCATGACATCCGACTGGGTAAATCCAAGCTGGAAATCCCCGTCCTGGATACTCTGGATATTTACCTTCGATCCGCCTGTGGACACCGCTGTCACCCGGACATCCGCGTAATCCTTCATGTACTGGGCAAGCACTCCGCCATAGGAATAGTAAGTTCCCGCCGTTCCTCCCGTGCCGAACATCATACGGGCGCGGTACTGTCTGCACCCGCCAAGCGTAAGAGCAAGAAGCAGGCACAGAACCAGTCCGCACGCCCGAAGCCATTTTTTTCTCATAAATAAAAATCTCCTGTCCTCATTTTCCCGCGGCTCCGTCTGTTAACATCTGAACCGGATGCCGCACACATTCCGCGACGCGGCGCAGTATTTCCCCGGCTTCCGCCTCTGACAGCTGCTCGAAAAGCCACACATGCCGCACGACGCGGTGCTGCGTCTCTCCGGCTGCCGACGGCATCCTGTGAATCCGCCTTCCGCAGAAAAGGCCGGCGCAGAGGAATCCCGCGCCGGCCTCCGGAACACCGCATCCTTCTGTTTATTTGATTTCAGAAACCGGTGTTCCCGCCTGAATGGTATAGCCGCATTTGTCACAGACAGCATCCTCTGCCAGAGTGCCGGCCTGAGAATCCTGCATGGCGACGAAAATCTCCATATCCGCCCCGCACTTCGGGCACTTAATCTCCTGCAGCTTCGGTGTTGCCTTACCCTCCTGACATCCTTCAAAAGCCATAATCTGTTCCTCCTTTCAAAAACCAAAACTGATAGAATTTATTTTATCGGCTCGAAATCCGCAGCTCCATGCTTGCAGATCGGGCAGACGAAATCCGGCGGAAGCTCCTCTCCCTCATAGATGTAGCCGCAGACCGTACATACCCAGCCCTTTTTGCCCTTTGTCTCCGGCTTTGGCTTTACATTCTTCTGATAATAGGTGTAGGTCATGGTGTCCTTATCTGACATCACGCGGGCCTCCGTTACCGTACAGATAAACATGCCGTGCGTGTCCAGATCCACGTAGGACTCTACCTCCAGAGACATCATGGCGTTAATGTAATGCGGAAGAATCCTCAGCCCGTTGTCGGAGCGAAGAACCTCCTCTCCCGCAAACTTATCCGCCGTACGTCCGCTCTGGAATCCATACTGCTGGAATACGGAGAAGGGTGCCTCCACAGACAGGCAGTTGATATTCAGCTTTCCGGTCTGCTTGATGACATGATAGGTATAATTCTGCTTGTTGATATTGACGCCGATGCGGTTCGGGGAATCGGTCAGCTGGGTCACCGTATTGCAGATCATCCCGTTGTCCTTTTTCCCGTCATTGGTCGTCACGACATACAGGCCGTAGCCGATGCGGAACAGGGCTGTCATATCATTTTTATCCGCTTTATCCGGAGAAAGAGCCTTGTAGTCCTTCGTCAGCTCATCCGCCATCTTTGCAAGCGCTTCTTTGCTGTCCTTCTTCAGCGCGGAGCGGATGGTGACACAGGTGTTGATAAAGGTCAGGTTTTTGCTGTTTGCAAACTTCTCCTTCATCAGTTTATTGGCAAGCGGAGACCATGTTCCATTTTCGATAAACGCCACGGTACGGTTCTGGAAATTCCGCTCTGTCAGATGATCAATAAACTGGCGCATAAACGGGAAGAGCTCCGCGTTGTAGGTCGTTGTGGCCAGAACCAGCTTGCTGTAACGGAAAGCGTCCGCGACCGCAAGAGCCATGTCCGTCCTTGCCAGATCATGAACGACGACCTTGGGTGCCCCGTTCTCCCGGAGCATCTCCGCCAGCTGCTCTGCCGCCGCTTTTGTATGTCCGTAGACAGAGGTGTAAGCGACCACAATGCCTTCTTCCTCCGGTGTATAGGAGGACCACTTGTCATACAGGCCGATGTAATGGCCGAGATTTTCCGTAAGAACCGGTCCGTGAAGCGGGCAGATGATACGGATGTCCAGAGTGGCCGCCACCTTCAGCAGATTCTGCACCTGGGCGCCATATTTGCCGACAATTCCGATGTAATAGCGCCGGCTCTCGTCATCCCAGGGCTCCTCCACATCATTGGCGCCGAATTTTCCGAATCCGTCCGCGGAGAACAGAACCTTGTCCGTGCTGTCGTAGGTAACCATAACCTCCGGCCAGTGAACCATCGGGGCAAACACAAAAGTCAGCACATGTTTTCCAAGTGTAAGGGTTCCGCCGTTGTCCGCAACCTCTTTTTTGAATGCCGGATCCATGTCAAAAAACTGATCCATCATCACAAAGGTTTTCTTGTTTGCCACAATCGTGGTGTCCGGATATACCTTCATGAAATTCATAATGTTTGCGGAGTGATCCGGCTCCATATGCTGGATCACCAGGTAATCCGGCTTTCTGTCCCCCAGCACCTCTGCAAGATTATCCAGCCACTCATGCGTGAAGTTAATGTCCACGGTGTCCATAACCGCAATCTTCTCATCCATGATGACATAGGAGTTATAAGCCATACCGTTCGGTACGACATACTGTCCCTCAAAAAGATCCACCTTGTGGTCATTGACCCCCACATATCTGATGTCGTCTGTTACTCTCATTTCATCCTCCTTCTATTCGGATTATCCGGTATTCATTTTTTGCTTCCGATAAAGGAAAGCACTGTCCTTCCCCAAAGCCGTTCAAGGCATTTTCTTCCGGTTTCCTGCATCCGGCCGCCCTGGCAGCTTCCTGAGAGATACGCGGGAATCAGGACAGAAGCGGGCGCACGGCATCCGCCAGCTCGTCTTTCTCCTTCTGCGCCTCCTCCAGAGTCGCTCCCTTTGTTGTGAAATAGGTCTTGATCTTCGGCTCGGTTCCGGACGGACGCACAACAACAGCCGCTCCGTCCTCCAGCGTATAGATCAGGACATTCGCTTTGGGGAGTCCGGTTTCTTCCGGCTTGTCGTAATCCGTTACCTTTATGACGCGTCTTCCCGCAAAATCCGACGGGGGATTCTGCCGCAGATTATCCATAATGGCAGCCATTTTGTCCATTCCGGAAAGTCCTGGGAACTCAAAGCTGTCCACCTTGTTCAGGTAGCGGCCATACTGCGCGTAGATCTCCTCCAGCCTCTGCTTGATGGAAGATCCGATGCTGCGGTAGTAGGCAGCCATCTCGCAGATCAGCATGGAACTGATTACTGCGTCTTTGTCCCGCACATAAGGTCCTGCCAGGTACCCGTAGCTCTCCTCAAACCCGAAGATAAACCGATCCACCTGGCCGTCCGCCTCCAGAGCAGCGATCTGGTCGCCGATCCACTTGAAGCCTGTCAGGACGCTCCGAAGCTCTACGCCGTAATGCTTTGCCACCTCATCCGCCAGCGGCGTGGAAACAATGGACTTCACCGCGACCGGATTCTGCGGCATGGTTCCCTTTTCGATGCGTCCGGCGCAGATGTAATCGAGAAGCAGAACACCCATTTCGTTTCCGGTCACAAGCTCGTAGCTTCCGTCCGGACAGCGCATGGCAATCCCGACCCTGTCCGCGTCCGGATCCGTCGCCAGCATCAGATCCGCTTCCGTGTCCTCCGCCAGCTTCAGCCCCTCCTTCAGGGCGTCAAAAATCTCCGGATTCGGATAGGAACAGGTGGTAAAATAACCGTTCGGATATTCCTGCTCCGGCACGATCGTAATATCTTCGATACCGATATCCTGCAGAACACGGGTAACCGGAACCAGCCCCGTGCCGTTCAGCGGGGAGTACACCAGCTTCAGACCGGCTGTCCGGCAGAGTCCCGGACGAACCTGGTATTTTTCTATGGTCTCATAGAACGCTTCCTTGCACTCTGTTCCGACGAAACGGATCAGCCCCTTTTCGACGCCCTCGGCAAAAGGCATGTACGCAGCCCCGGTCAGAACGTCCGTCTTCTGAATCTCGTTGTAGACCACTGCGGCAGCGTCATCCGTCATCTGGCAGCCGTCCGGTCCGTATGCCTTGTACCCGTTGTATTTGGCCGGATTGTGGGAGGCCGTTACCATAATGCCTGCGTTGCAATGATAATATCTGGTGGCGAAGCTAAGCGCCGGAACCGGCATCAGCTCGTCATAGATGCGTACCTGAATCCCGTTTGCCGCAAGAACGCCCGCCGCGTCCCTGGCAAAGTTCCAGCCCTTCAGGCGGCTGTCATAGCTGATCGCCACCGTCTGGTTTCCGCCCTGCGTTTTAACCCAGTTTGCCACGCCCTGGGTCGCCTGCCTCACCACCCAGATGTTCATCCGGTTCGTTCCTGCTCCCAGTGTGCCGCGGAGTCCCGCTGTTCCGAATTTAAGGGCTACCGCAAACCGCTCCCGGATGGCATCATCGTCTCCGGCGACATCTCTAAGCTCCTTTTTCAGATCAAAGTCCACGAGATCCGCCTGCAACCATCGATCATATTCGTCCCGATACATGATTAGGCCTGCCTTTCTTCTGATTTTTCTCCTGCATCCGCCAGATGCCGTCTTCCCTGTGCTCAGCCTTTGGGCAGCTGTCCGGCGCAGGAATCATTCCTGTTTTTCATAGGTAATCTTACCATAGAAACACGGCTTTTTCTACTGACAGAAAACAAATCTGAAAAAGCAAGCAGAATCAAAGAGACGGCGGTGTGCCTTACCCGGACATATACCGGTAAACGGCTGCGGACACCTGCGTAATTGTCTGTATGGCGGCTCCGGAAGCGGTGACATTCTGTATCATGACGCTGATACAATAAGGTCTGTCCGAAAGAAAAACAACAGCCGCGTCATTCTGCACATCGTCCAGCTCTCCTGTCTTGTTTGCCGTCTTTATGTCGGACGGAATGCCTGCCGGAATCTTCCCTTTCCGGACCTGCTGCTCCAACGCCTGCAGGATCTGCGCCGCTCCCGGCATATCCGTCTCATATGCATAAACCTCTGCCGTACCCGCCTCTCCTCCGCCGTTCTTCTCCCCGCTGTCCGCAGCGTTTTGTGAATCCGCGGCGTTTTCCTGTGTGTCCGTGGCGTTTTGTGCGCCCGCAGCATTTGTCTGCGAGGCCGATGTGTTTTGTGCGCCCAAAGCATTTTTCACAGCCTCGGCATCCGCCTCCCCGGAGGAAAGCCAGACATTCTTTAAAAACCGGGAGCAATCCCGAACAGAAGTATAGTTATCATCCGCCGCATTGGATTCCAGGAGCATCCTTCCCATGTGGGTATCGGTATATCCGTGCCGCTTACAGTAATCATTCACCACCTGCCGGCCTACGGTATCGTTTCCCTGTCCCAGCCTGGAAGTCAGCGTATTCGCCGCGGTATTATCGCTTTCTGCAAGCATGGCAAGCAGAAGACTGTCGGTTTCTCCCTCTTCGTTTTCCTGACCCCGAACCACAGAGATCTGCTCCCACACGGCACCTGCAATGTAAAGCTTAATCAGGCTTGCCGCCTGCATGGGTCCGGCTGTCTCCGGAGTCTTTCCTGTCTGCGCAGAACTGCTGTCATACCAGGCGCAGCCGGTGCTGTTCAGCTCCTCCACATACACGGAGCCCCGCGTGTCTCCGGTCACTTCTCCCGCCATGACGGCTCGTATCTGCTCCTCCAGATCCACCAGCTCCTGCGGCTGACTCCCGGCTGAACGGTTCTCCGCCACCGGGCTTATATCGGAGGAAGCAGAAACAACAGATTCCCCCTCCGTTCCCGATGCTTTTTCCGTCTCCCCGCTGCCTCTGCCGCTATCTGACATAGCACCGGCGGAACTGCTCCGCGCTTTCGCACCGCTCTCCGTGACTGCCTCCTGTGAAAAGGCCAGCCCGTCCGAAGAGTTTTCCGCGACCGCGCTCTCTGCTGTTCTTCCGCAGCCGGACAGCAGAGCGGCCGCCAGAACGGCGGTCACGGCTGCTCTTCTGCCATAGCGTTTTTTCATCCCTTTCCGTCCTTTCCCAGTCTGACTAACCCGAGACACGACGCATGCCCGAAAAACTGTGTCACCCGCAAATCAGCGGTTTCCGGCTCCAGGTACCTGCCTGCTTCCTGCCGCGGCGCATGTTTTACCGGCCGAAATAATTCTGAATTCCCTGCGCAATTCCTTCCGTCATTTTTTTCTGAAATTCCGGATCTTCCATATTCGTGTCATCAGACGGGTTTGTCATAAATCCCATTTCCAGAATCATGACCGGAATGGTGCTCCAGTTGATACCGGTCATGGTGTCGGATGTAATTACCCCGTTGTCCGCCATGCCCGTGGCGCTGCAGTAGGCGCTCAGCACATCCTCCGCCAGCCGGGAACTTTCCCCGTACAGAGATCCCACATAAGGATTGGACGAGGAGCCGATCAGAGCCAGAGCGCCGCTGGCTCCCGGATCCTCCGATCCATTGGCGTGAATCCGGACCATCACGGACGCGCCGGATTCGTTGGCTAGCGTTGCTCGCTCCGCATTGCTGATTGCCGTCTCATTGTCCTCTCTTGTCATAACCACGGTGTATCCCTCCGCCTTCAGAAGATCCCGCACCTGCAGGGCAATGTCCAGATTCAGCTGATACTCCGGCACACCTGTCGTCGTCCCGGAAGTCCCGCCGGTGGCTCTTGTTTTCATGACAGAGGAGCCCGGCGCATTTGGCTCCTGTCCGCTCATATCCACATCCGGCGCCTGATGTCCGGGATCCAGTGCGACAGTAATTCCCTTCTCCGCCGGCTCTGTCGGCCCGGCCTCCTGCGAAGCGCTTTCCGCCGTCAGCGGTTCCTGCCCCGCCGACTGCGCGCTGCCTGTCTGTTCCGCCGCCATCTCACTGGAGCCGGAAACCGTCTGCGGGTCCGCGTTTTGGGAATTCCCTGTAACACTTTCCGTTTTTTCCGGCACGGATTCCGCCGAACCATTCTCCGCCGTTTTCCCGCTTTCCGAGAGAACAGCGGCAGAAGCTCCGCTGCCCGCCTGCCCTGCCGGCTTCCCGCAGCCGCCCAGACTTACCAGAATCAGTGCCGCGCCAAGCATTCCACACAGCCATTTCTTTTTTCTCATCCCTTACCTCTCAGACAAATTGATTTCTTGCGGCATCGTAGTAATAATCAATCATTTTCAGTTTGGTTTTCAGCTCTTCTTCCCCAATCTGCTCGCATCTGCAGAATTCCTGCAGACTGGAATACTGGTCTCTCAGCTTTGTATTCACGTAGCTTAAAAGCATAACCGGATCTCCTGGCATCATCTTCCTCCTCATTCTCTTTCTGTTTTCTCACTGATGTGAAGCTGCAGAAAGCTCTCCAAACAGGTCTGTTATTTCTGAATTCAAGCGCTTTCCTGAAATAATGGTATCTATTTCAGTACCTCAGATTCGGAACTCTTTGCGTTCCTCGTTGTGGGCAGTCAGAGCGGCTTCATTTCAACATGAAAAAAAATAACGGCACAGCCGAATGTCCTCGACTATGCCGATGATTTCAGGAATTAAGCATCCCTAAGTGAGATGTCCTTTCCGGCACGCCCCTGCAGCCGGGGCAGCCGCCCTGGCCGCCCGCGGCCTGACGGTTTTCCCCGCCTTAATTGTCCACAACCTCCGCCGTCGGCTCTATTACAGCCTTCAGCTCATTGTTGACAACATCAATCAGGATCGTATCACCCTGATGGACATTTCCTTCCAGAATCAATTTCGCAGAAAGGGTTTCCACGTATTTCTGAATATATCTCTTCAGAGGACGCGCACCGTATACCGGGTCGTAGCCTCCATTAATAATATACTGCTTTGCCTCCGGTGACAATGCGATTTTCAGCTGCTGTACCGCCAGCCTGCGGTTCAGATCCGCAATCTGAAGATCCACGATATGCCCGATGTTGTCCTTTGTCAGCGGACGGAACATAATAATTTCGTCCAGCCGGTTCAGGAATTCCGGACGGAAGTGCGCCCGCAGATCCTTGTGTACAGCCTCCTGCGCGCTCTTGCTGATAGTGCCGTCCGGCTCGATGCCGTCCAGCAGATACTGGGAGCCGATGTTGGATGTCATAATCAGGATGGTGTTCTTAAAATCCACCGTCCTGCCCTGAGAATCCGTGATACGGCCATCATCCAGAACCTGCAGCAGTACGTTAAACACATCCGGATGCGCTTTTTCAATCTCATCAAAGAGCACGACGCAATACGGTTTTCTTCGGACGGCCTCTGTCAGCTGTCCGCCTTCATCATAGCCGACATATCCCGGAGGAGCTCCGATCAGCCTGGAGACAGAATACTTCTCCATGTACTCACTCATATCAATACGGACCATGTTGTTCTCGTTGTCGAACAGCTTTTCCGCAAGTGTCTTTGCCAGCTCCGTTTTGCCGACGCCGGTTGGGCCCAGAAACAGGAAAGAGCCGATGGGCCTGGTTGGATCCTTGATACCCGCTTTGGAACGGATAATGGCATCCGAAACCTTTTCCACAGCCTCGTCCTGGCCGACAACCCGTTTGTGCAGCTCTTCATCCAGGTGAAGAATTTTTGTTTTCTCACCCTCTGTCAGCTTGGCAACCGGAATACCGGTCAGACGCGACACGATTCTGGCGATCTCATCCTCATCCACGCTTTCATGAACCAGCTGAAGATCCGCCTTCCTTACGCGCTCCTCCTCGTCCGCCAGTTGTTTCTGAAGTCTGGGCAGCTCGCCGTTGCGGAGTTCCGCCAGCGCGGAGTAATCATAAGCTCTCTCTGCGGCCTCGATCTTCTTGTTACACTCAAAAATCTGCTCACGCAGCTTTGAGAGTCCCTCCAGAGAAGCCTTCTCGTTCTCCCACTGTGCCTTCCTGCTGTTAAACTTTGTCTGCAGGTCTGCCAGCTCCTTCTGAAGAGAGGCCAGTCTTTCCTTACTCAGAGTATCGGTCTCCTTTTTCAGCGATTCCTCGTCCGCTTTCAGGCGTAGAATCCGGCGATCCAGCTCATCCAGCTCGGTCGGCATGGAGTTTTTCTCGGTCTTAATCTGGGCGCAGGCCTCATCCACCAGGTCGATGGCCTTGTCCGGCAGAAACCTGTCTGTAATATAACGGTCTGAAAGCGTCGCCGCCGCCACAAGGGCGCCGTCTGTGATCTCCACACCGTGATAATTTTCATAGCTTTCCTTCAGTCCACGCAGAATGGAGATGGTATCCTCCACACTGGGCTCGCTGACCATGACATGCTGGAAACGGCGCTCCAGAGCGGGATCCTTCTCAATATATTTTCGATACTCGTCTAACGTCGTGGCACCGATGCAGTGAAGCTCGCCTCTTGCCAGCATAGGCTTCAGCATATTGCCGGCATCCATGGCTCCCTCTGTTTTTCCGGCGCCCACAATCAGGTGCAGCTCATCAATAAAGAGGATAATTCTTCCGTTGCTCTTGCGCACTTCCTCCAGAACAGCCTTCAGACGCTCCTCAAACTCTCCCCTGTACTTGGCGCCCGCCACAAGGGCTCCCATGTCCAGGGAAAAAATCGTCTTGTCACGGAGAACCTCCGGCACATCCTTGGACACGATACGCTGTGCAAGCCCTTCCACCACGGCAGTTTTGCCGACGCCAGGCTCACCGATCAGAACCGGGTTGTTTTTTGTCTTACGTGACAGAATACGGATGACGTTCCGGATTTCCTCGTCACGCCCGATCACCGGATCCATCTTCTGCTCTCTTGCCTTTTCCACAAGATCCGTGCCATATTTCTTCAGTGTATCGTAGGTTGCTTCCGGATTATCGGACGTTACCCGCTGGTTTCCCCTGACCGAGCTCAGCGCCTGCAGAAAACGTTCTCTGGTAATCCCATTCTGCTGAAACAACTGCTTCATGGAAGGGCTGGGGTTTTTAAGCATGGCCAGGAACAGGTGCTCCACGGAAACATATTCGTCCCCCATGGCTCTGGCCTCGTCCTCCGCCATATTCAGCGACTCGTTCAGATACTGACCGATGACATGCTGACCGCCCTGAACCTTTACTTTTGCGTTCAGCGCCTGCTCCACCTCATTCAGGAACAGATTCTTGTCTATCCCCATCTTTTCAATGAGTTCCAGGATCAGGCTGTCTTCCTGATGCAGCAGGGCATACAGCAGATGCTCCTGCTCGATCTCCTGGTTGCCGAATTCATAGGCAACCTTTTCCAGATTGTTCACTGCCTCCAGTGATTTCTGGGTAAATTTCTGTATGTTCATATCCTCACCCCCGTTTCGCAACGCAGTATGAAAAATCCGTCAATTTAACTTATGTCTACCTTTTCTCAACAGCATAACTATAGCATTCATTGTTAGCACTGTCAAGCATTGAGTGCTAATTCTTTATTTTCAATCCTCCCCTCCGCAGGTCAGACCGGGCACATGCGTACATACCGTGCCGGTCATTTCCCGGCGGAAGCAGCAGATCTTCTTTTTTCCCTTATTACATTCATCTTCTTCAGCTCACCGCGCTGTGGCCTCCGGAAGCCTTTTCAAACTCCTTCAGCGCTTTTTTCTGCTCTGCCGACAGCGTTCTGGGAACCTGTATTTCAATCGTCACATACTCATCTCCCGCAGGTTTTCCGGCGCTTTCCGGAACGCCCTTGCCACGCAGACGGATCTTTCCGCCGCACTGCATGCCTGCCGGAATTTTGCAGACAACACTTCCCTTCAGGGTGGACACTCTTGCCTCTCCGCCGAATACAGCCGTTGTGAACGGAATTTTAGCTGTGGTGTAAATATCCCTTCCCTTTCTGGAAAAACCCGCTCTTGGTTCCACATGAATTTTTATGTAAAGGTCGCCCCGGCCGTTTCTTCCGGTGTTTCCCCTGCCCTTCAGACGAATGCTCTTTCCGTCCTCCATGCCCGCCGGAATTCTGATCTGGAGGGTCTGCATTCCATTGTTTCCCGAAGCGGCAGCCGAACTGAGCCGGATTGTCTTTGTACATCCATAAACCGCCTCATCAAACCCGATGCTCAGCTCCGAGTGCAGATCATTATTCTCATAGGAAGAATTTCCCATGCCGGACCACTCCGATCCGTTTCCTCCAAAGCCGGACGCCCCGCCAAAACCAGAACCTCCGGAGGCATGGCCGAAACCATGTCCGAACAGATCGCCGAAAATATCTTCCGCATTGCCGCCCTCAAAATGATAGGTGTGATACTGTGTGCCGTCCGAATCGGTTCCACTGTGGAACCCCCGGAACTGACGGAAAAAGTCAGACGCATCCTGCGCGTTTCCGCCCGCGTAGCCTCCACTCTGCTGCCATGCCTGCTGCGCCTCCGCGTATTTTTTCGGATCCATCCCTTCCGCAAAGGCAGCCATGCCGTAGGTGTCATATATTTTCTTTTTCTCCGGATCGTTCAGTACGGAATACGCCTCGTTAACCTCCTGGAACATTTTTTCCGCCTGCGGATTCCCCTGATTCATATCCGGATGGTATTTCTTCGCGAGTTTCCGGTATGCCCGTTTAATCTCCTGCTCTCCCGCCCCCTTGGACAGGCCGAGCACCTCATAATAATCTCTCTTCACGGTTCTCACCTTCTCTCCGTACGAACCTTCCCGCCGGTTCTTCCGGCAGTATTACCTGAATAATCCTCCATGTTCTGACTCAACAGCTACAAAATATTGATACGATAACGGTACAAATGCTTCTCCTGTCTCCCGCCTCCCGCCTGTTTCCCGTGCAGACAGCCGGTAAGATATTATTCTTATTCCGGATTATAGTCCTGCGGAATTACAGAAGAACCGCCGCGTTTCCTGATACACAGGTACGCGGCGGCCATTTGTCTTTATTCGCTTACACGGCCATCCGGACTGCGGATCAGCCTTCAATCGCGATTGTCTTCTTCTCCGGAACTGCTTTCTGTACATCCTTCTTCGGAACGGAAACCGTCAGAACACCGTTCTCGAACTTAGCCTGTACATCCTCTTCGGTGATGTCATCCCCGACATAAAAGCTTCTTGCCATACTGCCGGAATAACGCTCTCTGCGAATGACTTTTCCCTCTTTATTCTTTTCCTCGGTGTTCTGATCCTTCTTCGCGGAGATTTTCAGATAGCCCTGATCCAGAGAAAGCTCTATATCCTCTTTTTTATAACCCGGAAGATCTACATTTAATTCGTAGTGATCATCCTTCTCCACAACATCCGTGCGCATCAGGCCGTGGGTTTTCTGCTGTGCGGTACTCTTTGCCGGATAAAAAGCCCTGTCAAAATCATCAAACCAGTTATCAAATAAATCTTCTCCAAATAAGCTCGGCAGATACATCATAAGTCATTCCTCCATTCCAATCCATCTAATCAAATTCCTCAGGATGGACGCCTGGTTATTGTTTTTGTTATATTCTCTGCACGAGGAAAACCTCTCTCCGTTCCCAGGTCTCATACGGGGGAGCGGATACGGAACTTTTTGTTCCCTTTTCCTTCGTGCAATTATGTTATAGCACCGATTGTTAGCACTGTCAATATGTGAGTGCTAATTTTTTATTTTATTTTCCTACAAGGTAAGCATAAGGATAGCAAATTAGAAGTCCATCATATTGTATTTCGCAGTCAAGGTGGTAGTGATGAAGAAAGTAATCTTATTACACTTTGTCATACTTGCCATACAGCCTTGCATAGTGGAAAGATTAGTCTCAAATTGAGTGGCAAAGTTAAGGGAACCCTTAAATATGCCACGCAGATGAACTCTATCCGTAAGCAGCTTTTCAAATTATATCCAAACGCTATTGAAACTTTTGGATATGTAACAAAAGCGAATCGTTTGCGTTTAGGTGTAAACAAAGAGCATTATTACGATTCCTGTACGATTGCAACACAAGGAAATGCTTTCAATGTAAAGAGTAATCTTTACAAAAAGAAATGTGTTTCTGATGGCGACTTTCAAAAAACAAAGGGCGTTCGTTCTGAACAGCCTATTGTTACGGATAAGATCTGTGGTTTTAGGAAATTCGACAAGGTTCAATACTTCGGCAGAGAATATTTTATTAAAGGAAGAATGTCAACAGGATATGCAATCCTTATGGATGTAGACGGGAATAAGGTTGATTTTGGCGCAATGCCAAGAGGTTACAAAACACCAAAGTTAAGTAATTGTAAACGCATTGCAGCAAGATCAACCGTAATAACACAAGCAAAAGTAGTTTAACGCCATTCAACCCACGGTCTAAAGACCATGGGTTTTCTGGCTAACTATTTATAAAAATGGCAGATCAATTTCTTGGCCTGCCAAAGGTTCTACACCTCTTTTATCTCAAAGGTCTCCGGAGACTTCGTAGCTTCCTTTACAAATCCTTCCCAGTTCAATAGGAAGTCTTGATAGATAAGGAATGAATCGGGGAGGGCGAGAACCCATTTATTCTCAAATTTATAGTATGAGACATCGGTTAGCGCCACATGGAAGATATTGTCTTTAAAGTCTTGATCAATGGCGGTATACTCTTTCCCGTCTTTTACCAGAGTGACATCTAAGAAGCAGGTGATGTCCTCATCCTTAGGGGCATCGGTTCGATGGCTATATATATGGTCCGGATTTAGAGAAGGTGGACCAAACTTCCACATAGGGAACACATGGACAAAGTATCCATTCCAGTTGAAGTCTTGCCCATCGATTCTTGCTTTGACCTCTTTAAAACGAGCGACTTCAAGGTCCTGAATCTCCCCTTGTGATAACTT
>OCTW011617438.1_pt1 | contig 93129 bp, 86 predicted proteins | sample 1539671 | NCBI WGS metagenome assembly OCTW01 (sample SAMN02144230, study PRJEB22623) | gut metagenome | biome: sheep rumen | host: Ovis aries | place: New Zealand | reverse complement strand
GACGTTACGGAACGGTTTTCACATTTCATAACGGGGCGGATTCGTACTATTCCGTGCGCGGGTTCAGAGGTTATACTCTTATATAAATTCAAATTTGTCGACATTTTTCAAACTTTAATAATAAACGTTACATAGAGCAGTTATCAGAAGATAGCTGCTCTTCTTCATTTTGCAAAAAATTTAAAAAATTTTAATATTGTTGATTTGCGAAATTCGCAGACGGAATTTAAATATGATTTGTCTTGATTTTAGACACCAAAGGTCCTATTTTTAATTTGTAACATAACATATTATATTCTTGTGAAAGAAGAAAACTTTGATCGGGCGTTGAACGTGTTGGCGTCTGAAGGATATTCAATAGTTTAAAAAAAGAGAAAGAGAAAAAAGATATGCAGGAAAATGATACAGCTAATGTTAAGAAGAAACATGGGAAAAATAAAAAGAAAAAATATCGTCGTGTTTATACCGAGAGTGATAAGGTACGTATATTCTTTGGAGTTCTGGTAGCAATTGCTCTTACTGCTGCAGGTATCCATTATATAAAACGTCAGTTCACAGTTAACAATGAATATGATATGGAGGTTACGGCTGTTGTAACGAGTGTGTCTAAAAAATATGATAAGGATGAAGATCAATATAGGTATAGAGCAACGTATGAATACGAGGTTAGGGGACAAAAATATAACTACGTATCAAGCTGGTCAAGCACACATTATGAAAAGGGCGACCAAATGTTACTTACTGTTAATTCCGATAACCCTGGTGAAGTCAATAACTATAAATACCTTACTATAGGGGCATTTATCATAATAGTTGCAGTATTTGTACTATATTTTTCTTTCCGTTAGTAAAAAGAGAAAGTGATTTAAATATTTAATGTAAGGGAGAATTAATCTTATGATTATTGGTCGTATTATAGTGGGAATAATATTACTATTTTTACAGGTTACATCATTATATTTTGTAATCAATTATATCAAGAAATTATTTGTATGTACGGAAAAAACATCAGCTGAGGTAGATTCAGTAACAGAAAGCGAGAGAAGACACGAAGATTCTAAAACTGGTAAAACAGAATATATAACTGAGTATGATGTTGATTTTAAATACGAGTATAATGGTCAAATATATATGTTCTCTCGTATTTATAGTAAGCATTGCAAATATTCTAAAGGTAATAATTATGAAATAAAGATTAATCCACGTAATCCGAAAGAATGTTGGATGAATGAAGATATTAAGTCTTTAATAATTTTTGCTTCATCACTATTGCTTTATGCATTTTTTGATCTTATATATATAGAGACACTTTTTTAGAAATGAATATGAGAGTAAATGATTATAACGGATATATAATAGGTTTGGTACAATAATGTTGAAGTTTTAAATTCAAAGGAAGAATAGATATATGGAAAGAAACACAGATATATGTAATAGTAGAAGTACGAGTATACGTATGAGCGGATACATCTCCAGGTCCTTGTTTGTGCTACTTGTGTTATTGCTTTCGATGACGGGTTGCGGAAAGAATGGTTCGCCTGATGCTTCAGACAGCTCAACATCGAAGGTGGATACGTCTAACCCTACTGGTATTTCTATCGAGATAGAAGGACGTCATCTGATTCCTGAGAAATTGGTTAGAATCCCGGAGCTTGATGATACAAATGATGAGTACTATGGTTCTGTGAAGGGAGTAGGTTTGTGCTTTCTGATGCAGGAGGATACATTTCCAACCAGAGATAGTGAGTACGGCACTCTGGCAAAGTTCTCTATGGATCTGCGTTATGATACGACTAATGATAATTCATTATGCAAAGCTTGTGCGGTTAAGGTGGAACCGATTTCGGGCGTTGACGGATACCAGGCGAGAGTTACATATATCTATTATGCGCAGGGATCTAAAGATATTCCGACTGATATAGCATATAAGTATCCCGGTGGTACGAAGTATAATTATGAAAGTGTGAAGGCACTTTTTCAGGATGAAAACGGTCTGGAGACTATCAATATCGGGCTGAAAGACTATGTATTTAATAAATATGAGTCTGACGTTCCTGCTAGTGATAGTACAGTACTTCCGGCGAGTGAGGCGGGACTGTGTGAAATATGCAGAAAAAGAGTCGAGATTGTATATGACAGTGCGATTCAGAAGCTTCAAAATGAAGGTGTAATTGCGAGTTCTGCTGATGCAGATTTCTCCTTTGATAATGCGACGCTTGAACCAATCTTTAATGATAGTGTAAAGGGTAGCGCACTTACATCGGCCTGGAAAGCTTCTGAAGGTGGAGTGGTCCTTGCAGGACCCAGATTTGACGTTCATGCAAATGTTTATGCGGAGGCAGATGCCACAAAGGCTGAGAACTATCCGGCCTTCTTCCCTATATCAGTAAGTTGGGGCAACACACAGGTGAACTGGGATAATCAAGCTGAACCATGGAAGAATTATTCCGACTGCTTCGCTGATTCTGTTGATGACTGGAAATATATAGTCATGTATAAGGATTATTTCTCCCGCAGAGAGGAGAAGTATTATGCTGGCGGGCTTGACCGTGTATCTGTTACAACTCTTGTTCTGGTTATTGATGCGCAGACAGAAGAGATAGTTCATATCAAATGTATAGCTACTGATTGTCCTCCCGGTGTGAACGCAACTTCAACCACCGGAAGTCTCATGAGAGAAGAAGCGCTGGATTATATATATGGGATTCTGAAATGAATATGAATAGAAAGAAAGTACAATTCTATATTGTGTTTGTGGGATTTATCCTGTTATTTGTTTTTCTCTATTTCGCTGGAAAGCGTTCCGAACGTAAAAGGCAGGAAGAACTGGATAGTCAGGAAGCATCTGTTATGGAAGAACTCCAAAAGGATACAGTTTATACTGAAGAAGAGATCTATTATAGACTTGAAGCTGCCATTATAGCTGATGAAACTGATAATATATATATGAGTGTTCCCGGAAAATTCAGTGAAGATGATATAAAGAGAATTGGTCGAAGTATCGATCCATTTCTTGGAAGAGCAACAGTCTTTTCTTATTCAACATCAACGACTAAGGAGGGCGATGGACCTGAGATTTCAGACTACTATGTCGGTATTAACTATGATTTCAAAAAGACCGATGAATACTGGGTATACGAGGCTATAACAGAGGGAAGAGAGATTCCTGCAGATAGAGAAAATGCTATTAAGATCAAGGAAGCCTGTGAAGCATTCATCAAATCCAGTATTAAGGATTCAATGTTTGACTACGAAAAAGAACTCGTCATTCATGACTATATCGTTAATAATTGTACATATGGAATCAGTGATGCAAATGATGGCTCCGAATTTAATTCATATGGAGTTCTGATAAATAACAAAGCTGTATGTGAAGGCTATGCCCGTACTGCAGCGCTCCTGTTAAAATGCTGTGGTATAGAAGCCAAACTTGTTGTCGGTCATACTAATAACAACAATGCAGCTGACACAAGTAATCCGGATGGATCAGGAAACGATGGTAAAATCATTAATAATGATGGAAAAGCTGTAGATGGACATATGTGGAATCAGGTTAAGATTGACGGTGTTTGGTACAACCTCGACGTTACATGGGATGATCCTATATCAGATGAAGAAATATTGGAACATACTTATTTCAATGTGGATGATACCATTCTCAGTAATAATCACGAATGGGATAAAGCTGAAACAGAGGTATGTTCATCTAATGATGCTAACTATTATTCTATGAATAACCTGTTCTTCCATAGCGAATCCGAATTCCATGATTACGTTGGAAGTCAGTTATCCAACGGCAATCTTGATACCATCGAATGTGCAGTAACTAAAGCAAATATAGATGAAGACTCCATGAGCTTTATCTTTGATTATGGTGGTATAAGTAGCTATCAGGTGAATAAAGGTGGTGTAGATGGATATAACATTATTACACTGAGTTTTAATCAGTAAAACTTTATCTTCCCAGGGGGGACTTATGTTTAAAGATATAGATGTAGTATTAAAGAAGAATGTCATTACAGAATATGGCTTCATTATCGGAGCCCTTCTACTTTATGCTCTCGTTATTATTATCTCTGTGTTTCTGGTAGACAGAATCAAGGGCTGGGAAGGGCTTGGAGCAGCTGTCATTCTTCTATACGGCAGGATGGCATTGTTCGGAGTGATCGGTATTCTGGTTTGTGTTGTTAATCCGATACGCATCCTGGTAAAGTTCCGACCGGAGATGATGGCTTTGACGCCGATGGGCTTAAAGATTCTTATGCTATTTATCGTAGCGATTCCGATACCTCTCTTTGTAGCATTTGGTTTCTTCGGAAATATGATAGGTAACAAGCTCTATGATACCAAATACAATTCCGGTAAGGACGCTTACAAGGTAAATGAATCGGAGTATAAGACTCCTTCAGATTTTCGTGATGATTTAGCTTCACGTGGGCTTTTCTTCGACGAAAAAGACGAAGATCTAATGAGTAAATTAAACGGAAAGTTCACCGGCGACACCGGCGGGAAATGGACAAAGTATTATTATTCCGAGGCTTCGATGATGCCTCTTACGAAAGAGGATTTTGCTGACAACGTCGACTATAATGTGATTCTCCCGACTAATGGGACCGATAAGTATCCTGCTTACATTTACAATTCCATTCTGGTTCTTCCGGAAGAGGGCGGTACGATGCAGTATGCACCGCTTGCCCGTTACGAAGCACACACATCTGTGTCTCAGCCTGTACAGAATTATCCGTATTTTGCCGACTGCTACGTTGAGTGCAAGATTCTATATGTTGATGGAAAAATGTATGCAATCATAGGAGTTGATGAGAGCTATAGACTTGGAAAGGCTTTCGATACATTTGACAGACCTTTCTATGTGATACTTTCCGAGACTGAGGATATAACTACGTATTATGAAGGAAAGTTCTACCCGAGTGGTGCAATCCGTAACGCCGGTGGCGGTGACTTCGAGTTTCGTCCGAATACAATCGAAATGGAATACGGCAAGGATATGGTGCCTAACAATTACCCGGTGCGTGTGGTCGAGCATCTTGACCGGGAGACCATAGATGCTGTTGCCCGCGAGCTTCAGCAGGGTATGTTGAAAGATGCAATAGGAGAATGATAATCTGATGAAAAGAGATTATATCAATCCTTGATGAATGACTTGGAGAGCAGGCCAAATAAACCCGCAGAGAGTTAAGATTATGGGGGAAAATGTATGAAATGTAACTGTTGTGGCGGTGAGATGAGATATGATCCGGCCAGCTTCGGCCTGATGTGTGATTCCTGCGGCTATACGAAGCAGCTTCACAGACCTGAAGAGCAGGCAATAGTGGATGAGGTGGATTTTGAGTCTGCTGTAAGGGATTCGGGAAATGAATGGCAGCTGATAAGAAGGGCTGTAAGCTGTAATCAGTGTGGTGCTGTTACACTCTATGATCCAAATCAGATTTCCATGTCATGCCCATACTGCGGATCTAACAGTGTTCTTCCGGTTGAAGATAATAACTATGGGTTGACTCCTATGGGTATCATTCCATTTTCCTTTTCAAAAGAAGATGTTCAGAAATTCTTCTACAAATGGAATAAATGGGCACTATGGTCGCCTGAGGATTTCAGGACCGGAAAGGTTCTCGGTAATCTGGTAGGTGTGTATATTCCTTTCTGGACATTTGATGCCGATACTGTTTCAACCTATTTTGGCGATTTTGGTTATACGGAAGAGACCGGTGATAGTTCAAGAACAAAATGGAGGCAGAAATCGGGTATATTAAATAAATCATTTAATGATATAAAGACCTGCGGAAGCAGGCGCTTTTATGGGGACAAGCTTCTGAATTCTGTCATTCAATTCGGACCTGAGGACATTGTTCCCTATACGCCGGATGCACTTCAGGGCTTCGCTGCTGAGCGATATACTATAGGAATCGACGAGGCGTGGGGGCTTGCAAAGGCTAATCAGCGCAAAGCACTTGAGAGTGCAGCCTGCAATAACGAGCGTGCGGATACTTACAGGAATCTTCAGCTTTCGACGGAATACAGCAACGTGAAATTCAGATATATTCTTGTTCCGGTCTGGCTCACAGCCATGAGATATAAAGGCAAGTCTTATAACGTAGTATGCAGTGGTCATAAACAGCGCGGTAACTGCAAGAGACCTGTATCTATTCCTAAGATGATTATTCTGGGACTGATTGTTTTCAGCGTTCCTCTTCTGGTGATGCTGTTCAATCTTATATTCTGGATTGTAACGAGCAGATGGTAAAAAAATGATGGGAATAATTGTCTGACAATGATATAATTATTTATGATGTAATACATCCTGAAAGGGGTAAAAATGGAAATGACATAATCAGACTGAAAGGGGGCAAAATATGAATCTAGATAATTTAGCATTTGACTTGGTTGCACATACTTTAGCGAAGCAGTTTGATAGTTTGTATTACGTAGATACTGAATCTGGAAACTTTATTGAGTTTTTTCATTCTGAGATGCTATCAGGCTTGAACCTTCCGGAACAGGGAAGTGATTTCTTTTCATTTTTGTCCGAACAGGCAAAAAGAACTGTTCACCCTGATGACCTTGATTACGTATTGAGTCTTATTGACAGTGAAAAGCTATTGAAAAAACTGTCTGAAAACAATTCCAGTCTGGTTGTATTTAGATTTGTTCTGGATGGAAAGATAATGCATGTTTGTCATTTCAGTGTTTTATGCGATGACAGGAAGCATATACTGGGCTGTATTAAAAATATAGAAGCCGAGTTTGTTGAAAGGGAAGAACAGGAAATGTTACTTCAATCTGCTGAACGTCTGATGAGGCTTGATGAATTAACCGGAATAAAGAATAAAAATGCCTTTACTGAAATTGTTAACGAAATAGATGAGATGATAAAAAGCGAAGATTCCGAACCGGAGTTTGCTGTTATCATGTGTGATATAAATGATCTGAAGCGTATAAATGATACAAGAGGGCACAGCTTTGGAGATGAAGCTATACAAAAAGCAAGCCACATGATATGCGGAGTTATTGAGGATAGCTCGGTATACAGAGTTGGAGGAGATGAGTTTGCCGTTATACTGACAGGTAATGATTTCAAAAACCGTGAATTCTTACTTGATATTCTGAAGAAAGAATCAGAAACCAACGGACGTCTTCGAACAGGCCCTGTAGTTGCATATGGTATGGCAAAATACAATTCTAAATTAGACAGAAGTTTTCAGGAGGTATACGACAGGGCTGATGGCCGTATGTATGCAAATAAAAATGAATTAAAGTCCGGAAACATTATGGAAGAAATCAGGAAACATGAAATAATCGATCAGAAGATCCCTGATGAAAGGATTCGAAAGCTGGACAGATTATATGGGGCGTTGCATACCGTTGCCGGGGATGGATATATATTCCTGACTGACCTTAAATATAATTTTTCCAGATGGTCACTTTCTGCAATAGATGATTTCGGTCTTCCGACGGATTATATGTATAATGTAGAAGATGTATGGAAGAAATATATACATCCTGAAGATGTAGATAAATATGTAGCGGCTGTTGCATCTGTTTTAGAAGGAACACCGGTTCTTTATTCTATTACCTACCGTGCTAAAAAAGCAGATGGTACATATATTACTCTTAAGCCTAGGGGATTTATTCTTAACGACAGCAAGGGTATACCTGAATATTTTGGTGGAATAATGATTCCTCAGTAGAATTGATAGATAAGGAACAGAGACCTATAAGGCCTCTGTTCTTTTTTACAACATTTGTTATGAGGATAATCGTTAACTGAATATCCTTCATCTGTGTAAAATGATTCAATCTGCATCCTTACGATCTCGTCAGAGTAGAAGTCAGTTTATTTCTACAATCCTTAATGTTTGAAAGATTCTTATACCGTTCATATATCCACAAATGCCGTTCATGTCAAAAATATTCCCTTTTGTTTTCTTAATTGATATAGTCCGAGCAACAGTTGAGGTTACTACTTATGTAGGAATTAAATCAGATTACGAGAAAGGAAAAAGAAATGATCAAAATAGAAAACCTCTCAAAGAAATATGGTAATAAAGAAGCTGTAAAAGGAATCAGCTTTGAAGTTAAGGAAGGTGAGATGCTTGCACTCCTTGGAGTGAACGGAGCAGGAAAGACTACAACAATAAAGATGTTATCCTGTCTCTCAAAACCTACGGGAGGAAGGGCAGAGATAGGTGGTTATGATGTGTTTAAGGATTCAGATAAAGTAAAAGAATTGGTCGGTGTTTCTACTCAGGATACTGCGATAGCAAAGAACCTTACGGTTGAAGAGAATCTTAAGTTTATGGCTGATATATATCTGGATTCAAGGAAATTCAGTAAAAATGACCGTATAGAGCATGTAAACGATGTTATAACAAGCTTTAAGCTTGACGAGGTAAGAAATACAAAAAGCGGTAAGCTTTCCGGCGGTTGGCAGAGAAGACTTTCAATTGCAATGGCCATAATCGGAAATCCTAAAGTGATATTCCTGGATGAGCCAACGTTAGGCCTGGATGTTCTTGCAAGGAGAGAACTTTGGAAAGAGATAGAAAGACTTAAAAAAGATAAGACCATAATACTTACAACGCATTACATGGAAGAAGCCGAAGCATTAGCTGACAGGATAGCAATAATGATAGATGGAAAGATAGTGATGATAGGTGATCTTGCAAGTCTTGAAGCCAAGACCGGTCAGAAAGGTCTGGAAAATGTATTTGTATCAGTTGCAGAAGGAGAATCAAAATGAGAACACTAGTATTTGCTAAAAGAAATTTCATAGAGCTTTCAAGAGACGTACTTGGATATATATTCTGTATCGCTTTTCCTATAGTGATGCTGATCGTTATGTCGGTTGTTAATGAAAGTATTCCTAAAGAAGCAGGAATGACCATATTCAGGATTGATAATCTTGCCGGTGGTGTGATTATATTCGGACAAACATTTATTATGCTGTTCACAGCGATACAGGTAACAAATGACAGGAGCAGTTCATTCCTTATGAGACTTTTTTCTTCACCGATGAAGGGCAGAGATTTCACACTTGGATATATACTTCCTATGCTTCTGGTCAGTGTTATTCAGTCAGTCGTTACATTTATAGCAGCAATAATCATAGCAAAGATTGTAGGCTATGATATCAATATCGCCGGACTTGCTTTGGCTGTTATTATGACACTTCCTTCCGCTATGATGTTTATAGCTATCGGACTTATTTTTGGATCTATTTTAAATGAGAAATCAGCTCCGGGTATCTGCTCTGTAATTGTTTCTGCCGGAACATTTCTTGGTGGTGTATTCTTTGATGCAGAAGGAGTTGGAGGAGGAATCTATAAGGTTTGCAAATGCCTTCCTTTCATTTATTGTACAAGGATTGCAAGAACCAGTATAAGCTTAGATTTCAGTGATTCATTTGAAAGATTCTGGGTTCCTCTTATTGTGACATTGTCCTCGGCTCTGATAATGACAATTATAGGTGTGTTAGTATTCAGCAGACAGATGAAAACTGATAAATAACAGAGATAAATCATTCTTGCTATGGTTTATTTATTAATCTATACTTATACTAGTTTGTTAGTAATAAGTATTAGGTATTCAAATATAATATACAAGGCAGGAACGATTCTTTGAAAATCAGGTCTGAGATTAAGGAACAATATAAAGATATAGAAATCCATGTTTGTAATGATGAAATGAATGACGAAGTGAAGAATGTGATGGGAAGTCTCCATACATTCTTCGATTCGTCTATTTCCGCTACTGATGAAGTGGGAAATAAATGTATGATCAGTCCAATGGAAGTGTATTCGTTTTATTCGGAAGGTCAGCGAGTTATAGCCATGGATAAGGATAAGAAATATACTATCCAAAAGAAACTCTATGAATTGGAAGAAGAATTCGGCAGTCTTAACTTTGTCAGGATATCAAAGTCAGAGATTGTGAATTATAAGAAGATAAAGAGTCTTGACATGAGTCTTTCAGGAACAATAAAGGTTGTAATGAAGAATGGATATGAAACCTATACTTCACGAAGAAATGTATCGAAAATTAAGCAGTTACTGCTGAAGGGAAAACAATAATAATATACAGAGGACAACAGATGCTGAAAGATATTTTGAAAAAAGGAGCTATAAGCTTTGCCATATCGTCATTTGCGGGAGCAATTATCAACTGTCTTATAGATGTGATCGTCAGTGCTTCAGGAGTAAAAGATTTCTGTTCGATTTCACCGGAGTTTCTGAAACTATTCCCTACAACAGCTATTGCGGTATATTCAAACATCATGCTGTACGGGATAATCGGTGCAACTTTCGCCATGATGACATTTATCTTTGATATTCCGAGAATCGGTTTTTTGGTTCAGAGTATCATTTATTATGTTGTAACATCGGCGGTATGCCTCGTTATCACAATGCTTTTGTGGCAGCTTCAAAGATATCCTCAGGCACTTATTGGTTCACTTCTGGGATATACAGTTACACATATTATAATGTTTACTCTTGAATATAAAAAATTGAAAAAAGATATAGAAATAATAAATGATAAAATCGGAGTTGAATGATGAAATATCCTGAACTTACAACACTTTGTTATATTGAAAAAGACGATTGTTACCTTATGATGCACCGGGTAAAGAAAGAGAACGATATTAATAAAGATAAATATATCGGTGTTGGAGGTCATTTTGAATATGGTGAAAGCCCTGATGAATGTCTAAAGAGAGAAGTCATGGAAGAAACCGGCCTTACCTTAATTGATTATAAACCGAGAGGTATAGTTACATTTATATATGGAAATGCTGACACTCCTGATGAAAGAATAGTCGAATATATGCATCTTTATACATCATCATCGTTCGAAGGTGATCTTACCGTCTGCGATGAAGGAGTACTTGAGTGGATACCCAAATCGGAAGTGTATAATCTTCCTATATGGGAAGGTGATAAAATCTTCTTTAAGCTTCTTGAGGAACGCGACGATTACTTTTCACTTAAGCTGGTATACTCTGAAAATGATGAACTTATAGATGTGACCATAGTATAGTGTTGCACTTTTGTGTATAATTGGATTCCGGAGAATTACCGTACAGACGTTCAGAAGAATGTCCTTAGACAAAACTCTCTCAGATTCCAAGGATTAAGATAGGACCTAAGAAACCGGAAAATGTAAATCAGAACAGACAGCCGAGAGTCAGGGCGTAAATGACAATAAAGAGTACTTAAAATGAGAAGAATCAGTGATTTTATTGAAAAATACATGGCATGGATAGTCCTGGCTGTTACAGCTTTGGCTTTGTTTTTGCCCAAATCATGTTTATGGATTCAGACAGGGTGGATCAATTATCTGCTTATGGTCGTCATGTTTGGAATGGGCCTGACTATGAAAGGGGCTGATTTCGGAGTTGTTTTTTCACATCCGCGAGATGTTATCGTGGGATGCCTTGCACAGTTTATAATTATGCCGCTTCTTGCTTTTGCACTTGGTAAGATTTTTGGACTTAATGCTGAACTCCTTGTCGGTGTGGTTCTTGTTGGTACCTGTCCTGGGGGAACCTCAAGTAACGTCATTACATTTTTGTCAAAAGGAGATACAGCACTTTCAGTAGGTATGACGAGCATAAACACTCTGCTTGCACCTTTATTAACTCCGTTATTAACATACTTTTACCTCAGAACATCTGTAAGTGTTGATGTTAAATCAATGTTTTTATCCATTATTCAGGTTGTACTTATTCCTATTGGACTTGGATTGCTTATTAATACATTGTTTAATAAATATACTCAAAAGATCAAAACATCACTTCCTACAGTGTCTGTGGTTGCAATATGTTTTATTGTCGCGTCGGTTGTATCTCATAATAGTGAGAAGATAATATCTACCGGCTTTATAGTTTTTGTTATAGTTATTCTGCACAACCTTTTGGGGTATCTGTGCGGTTATCTTATAGGTGTTCTGTTTAAGATGGACATGCCAAGAAAGAAAGCTGTTTCAATTGAGATTGGGATGCAGAATTCAGGGCTTGCGACATCACTTGCAACAAGTGCATTTCCGGACATGTCTATGGCAACGGTTCCCGGTGCTATATTTTCAGTCTGGCATAATATATCCGGAGCTATTTTAGCCGGAATCTTTAGAAAGATAATTTGAAAATGAAAGGGGTTTACTATGAAAAAGATTAGCAAAATATGTGTGCTGTTACTGACTTTTGCCTTTTTGTTAACAGGATGCGGCTCATATGTTCCTAAAGAATGGTACACAGGTAATATAAACTATTACAAACTTGGATTTAGCGATGGATGGAAAAATGAAGAGGCTGATTTCAATGTTTGTGATGAGATGAAAGATCCTAATAATAAATTCGGATATCTGCTTGTTGATCTTGATGGAGACGGTGGAGAGGAGCTTTTAATCGGTATCATAGACGATTCTCCTGCAACAAAATTCACTGATCTTATAATTTATCATAGAGACTTTGGACCTACGCGTTCATTCAGAGCCGGGGATGGGTATTATTTTTACCTATGTGCAGGAAATATCATTAAAATGGATTCATGGTATGGATCACAGACAAAAACGGACTATATGCAATATGATTCAAAAGAGAATTCATTTCCTATAGTTGATTCCGCTCCAACACCATTAAAAGTTGAATTAACACCATTTTAAGGAGAATTCTGTATGGCCGAAAATGAAAAGTTAGGAAAGAAAATTCAGAACCGGCAGTTAACCTTCAGTTTCCTTCTATTAACATTGAAGAAGGGTTTATATGCTTTCGGGCTGGTTTTAGTTACCGGTGGATGTGCTTTTGGACCACAGGCTTCCGTAACGACTACAGAAGTTGTGACAACTGAAGAGGTAACAACCGAGGAACCTACGACTGAAGAAACTACTCCGACTTCAGCAACTATTAATGGTGAAGAATATGATCTGGATGTAACATCTTTGGATCTTTCACATTGTTCTTCAGATGATGTGGATGAAATAATCGATGCTATAACTCAGATGCCATCACTTGAAAAAGTCAACCTTATGACTTCAAACAATACGTCATATTTTATGATTGAAGATGTTCAGAAACTCATTGATGCAGCTCCGTCTGTAAAATTCATTTACAGATTTATATTGTTTGACAGGAAGGTTTCTCTTCAGGATACCGTGATAAAGTATCATAAGGCTGATATTGGAAATCATGGTGCTGATGAGCTTCGTCAGGCGTTATCTGTTCTGAAAAAATGTGAGTATTTTCTTCTGGATGACTGCGGAATTGACAATGAGATTCTGGCGAAAATCAGAGATGAATTTCCTGATACAAAGGTAGTTTGGAGGATTCATGTAGGAAATCAGTCGGCACTTACCGACGACACAGTTATACGTATGACTCACGGTGTAGATGATACCATGACAGAACCTCTTAAATACTGTAATGAGACAGTTTATATGGATCTGGGCCATGACGAGGCACTTACTGACATATCCTTTGTATCTAATATGCCGGATCTGGAATGTATAATTCTTGCAGGTTCGAGTGTAAGTGATATCTCACCTCTTATGGACTGCCCGAATCTTAAATGGCTTGAGCTTAATAACTGTTTAAAGGTTAATGATCTTTCACAAGTTTCGGAAAACAAATCGATAGAGTGTCTTAACATAAGCCACACAGGTATTCGTGATATCACTCCGGCAAATGATATGAAGCTTGAAAGGTTCTGCTGTATTGGAAATGGCATATCACAGGGACAGATAAATGCATTTTGTGCAGCTAATCCTGACTGTATGACATCGTTTTCCGGAAACGAGTGGGGCTATGCATGGCGTTATGATGACCATGGATATACATATTGTGCATATTATGCGAGAATGCGAGAGGTGTTCAGATATGACACTACAAGTCCCGGGGGCTTCAAATTCCCTGAATATGTGGAACCAGAGAATGTCACAGATCCGGATGATATTAAAAGATAAACCGCAGTTCCATAATAGGAGCTGCGGTTTTTGTTCTTATAAATCCTGAGAAATATCGAAATGGTTGTCTTTTTCAAGGAAATCCTGTTTTTCGTGGGGGTTCAGAATGTCCATTTGAGGTTCTTTTTTGACGTCGTATTTTATTTCTTTTTGTTCTTTTGCATCTGATGATTCTTTTGCTGCTTTCTCATCGGCGTCATTTGGAGTAAGTGCTTTTAATATGTATATACCGACAATCAGAACAGCAGTTACGATGAATATTCCGAGTAATCCCACACCCATAATAGGGAGAGAGTCTAAAAATGCATTTATATCTATCTTCATTGCGAGACCTCCTATCGTGAAATCAGGTTAAGGATAAGGCCTCCGGCAATAACGGAAGCTATCTGACCTGATACATTAATTCCTATTGTATGAGTAAGAAGGAAGTTCGAACTGTCTTCCTCGAGTCCGAGTTTATGAACAACTCTTGCAGACATCGGGAATGCAGATATTCCTGCAGCACCTATCATAGGATTTATCTTTTTCTTTGTAAACAGATTTATCAACTTTGCAAATAATACACCGCCGGCAGTGTCAAAGATGAATGCTACCAGACCAAGCCCCAGTATAAGAAGTGTCTGTGGATTCAGAAATGCTTCAGCCTGCATCTTTTCAGCTATTGTAATTCCGAGGAAGAGTGTAACAAGGTTGGCCAGCTCATGCTGTGCAGTAGAAGACAAAGAATCAAGAACACCGCATTCTCTTATAAGATTACCGAACATAAGGAAACCGATCAGTGCAACAGCGTTTGGAGCTATGATACCTGTGAGTATAGTAACAAATATAGGGAAGATGATCCTTGTGGTTTTCGATACATTTCCCGGCTTATAATCCATTCTTATCTGACGTTCTTTCTTTGTTGTCAGAAGTTTAATTATAGGAGGTTGTACTATGGGAACAAGGGCCATATATGAATATGCGGCAACTATTATGGCGCCTATGTATTTTGTTCCAAAATAATTTGCTACGAAAATGGATGTGGGACCGTCAGCGGCTCCGATGATAGCGATTGATGCAGCGTCTTTGAGTTCAAAACCGAAGAGAGATGCAAGGCTCAGAGTGAAGAAAATTCCAAACTGAGCGGCGGCACCAAATACCATGAGCTTTGGATTGGAAAGAAGCGGTCCGAAATCAATCATGGCACCGATTCCTACGAAAAGAAGGAGCGGGAACAGTTCATTTGCTATACCGCTTTCAAAAAGAATTGATATAGGTCCTTCCTGAACAATATCGCCAACCACCTGTGTTATTGCTCCTGACATAGGAAGGTTAACAAGTATGGCACCAAAACCAATAGGAAGCAGAAGAGTAGGCTCCATCTTTCTTTTTATTGCCAAGAAAATAAGAATGCCTCCAATTACCCACATTATCACTTGTTTAATATCAAGAAACTGGATGTTGGAGAATAGAGTTGATAATACCTGCATGATAAATCCCCCTTGAATTTTAAAAACATACAGATAGAGTATATCACATTTCGTTCTTTTGTACAATATGTACAAAATATAAACAAAATATTATTAAAATATGTCTATTACGTCGATTGTAATTATGAATGATTAAGGATATAATGTGAACGAAATATGAACAGAATTTGAACGCCGTAAAAACTTTTTGTAAATCACGTATATTTGATTAGTGGGTTTAACCCAGGGGGGAATGGAAATGGTCAAATGTGAAAAAAAAGGCAATAACAAAGGTTTTTCGCTTGTTGAACTGATAATCATCATAGCTATTATGATTATACTTACTGTAGCTATCAGCTTGTCCATAATGAAGTATATGGAACAAGCCAGAATGTCAAAGGATGTATATAATGCAAGTATGATTAAGAACGCTCTTGCATGTTATGATTATCCAAGCGATTTTCAGGGAAGATTTGTTGAATATAAAGACCCTGAAACCGGTGAAAAAGAAGTTTTCGAAAGAGGCTGGGTATATGTTGACAGAGATGAAATAAGATGTTCTGATCAAAGTACAGCTCTTGCTATGATAAAATTTGGGCTCGTTCATGTAAGTCCTGAAGCTGAAGCTAAGCTTGAGGAAAATGAGAATAGCAGTAACAGATGGTTTCCTCAGCCAGGAGACGGTGATTTCTATCGTGTATCAGGAATCGGGGAATATGTTTTTAGGAACAATCTTAAGGTTCAGGCAAGAAGATCCTGGAATACATATCAGCTGGATGTTTATATGGATGATGATGAAACTCTCAGTATGGGCGCGAGTGCTTCAAATACAGAAAGAACACACGGTCACGAGAAGGATGCTGCGACTGCCAAGTATTTCTATGAACAGCTTGGTTTTTCAAATGCAAAGATCACACCTATAGGCGAACAGTATAGGCCTTAATTTAATATGATACCCACCAATATTTTAAAATCCCGGCAGTTCGGCTGCCGGGGTTTTTATTATAAAAAACAGTTTTTCTCAGTGCATTACAATAATGACTTTTTATTTGTTAGGTGTTATATTTATATATGTAGTTTATTAATCATATGGGGTTTTTTAATTATAAGGAGGAGGTTTTCAAATGAAGAAGTACATTGCTGAATTTATCGGTACATTTACACTTGTTTTTATCGGCTGTGGAACAGCGATGCTGGTAGGATGTGATTCCGTTAATGGATGTGGTTATATTCTGACTGCATTTGCATTTGGACTCGCAATAGTTGCACTTGCATATGGTGTAGGTAACATCTCCGGCGGACATGTTAATCCTGCTGTTTCACTTGGAGTTCTTCTGAGTGGTGGTATGACACCGGCTGATTTCTGCGGATATGTGGTTGCTCAGGTTCTCGGCGCTCTTGCTGGCTCAGGACTTCTGGCTGCTATATTCTCACTCGGCGGAGTAGAGGATAAGACCGGCGGTTTTGGAACAAACGGCCTTGGTGGAGTAAATGGCAGTGTAGCTGCAGGACTTATAGTTGAGATAGTTCTTACATTCCTGTTTGTTTTGCTTATCTTAGGCGTTACTTCAAAGAATCAGTCCCATGGTTCATTTGGCGGCCTCATTATAGGGCTTACACTTGTTGGAATTCATATTATCGGCATTGGACTTACAGGTACAAGCGTAAATCCTGCAAGAAGCCTTGGACCAGCCATAGTAGCTGCAATCAATGGTAATGCTGATCCACTTAAGGTTGTATGGGTATTTATAGTAGCACCTCTTATTGGTGGAGCGCTTGCAGCATTCTGCTATAAGTTCCTTGAGTCTGACAAGGATTGATTTTATTACTTCATTTAAAACCAGTAGGGTATTGACATGGACAAAACAAAACTTGTGTTAATAAGTGACGAAATATCTACCAGGGAAGAACTTTATAAAGTTTTTTCCAAATATATGATGCTTCCTAAAAAGAATAAGAGATATTCTGACAATTATTCTGTAGAAATGTTTGGATATAATGTTCCTACGATGTTTGAAATGATGAAAGAGACTCTTTCTGAAGAAACAAGTCTTCGTGAAAAAATGACACTTCCTGAAGGGGCTCCTACACTTATCAGTGAGAACTTCGTGGTTTCCGAACCTGATCTTTATTATAATAAGGTTGCTTTTGATTCAGGTGATGTTAATCTCTGCTTTGTTATAGGATATTCGGGATCAGGTAAATCTGTACTTACCAGGGAATACCAGGGCGAAGGTATAGAGAAAGTTGAACTCGACGATATGGTATGTATCAAGGATCACAGGACCATGGAAGATCTGAAGGAGAACAATCCGATTCTGTATGATTTCTTCAGTGGAGAAGGAAGTAAGTATTATACTTCAAGAGATGAGAGAAGCATAAGGGAAGATCATAGTGATGTCTTCGTTACATTTACAAGATTTGCTATGGACTATGTCAAGACACATAAAGAGAAAAGGTACATATTAGAAGGTATATGGACATATCTTTTTTTTGATGATCCATCTGAATTCGATGATTATGCTGTTTTCATTAAGGGAACCTCACTTGCAAAGTCCAAGGTTCGCCGTATGAAACGTGAGCTTTCAGCCGGTACCGGAAGTACTATAGATAGGATTATGGAATTCGGTTATTACTTTACAGATTCCATGCTCCATGCAGGAAATGTTGATGTATGGAGACGTTACTTCGAAAAGAAGCCTGAGACCAAGCTAATAGAAGAGGATAATAAGTCAAATCGTATCAAGGTTTCTATAATGAATGAGATTAATTCCATCAATGCCTGCTTTGTAAATAAAGATAAGGCGGGCATTGAGGAAATAATGAAGAATGCTGAGAATAGTACGGATATGTCACTGACAGAAAAGACAATCATCATTAAGGAGTGTAAGTCGGCTATTCTGGAAATGAAGTAGCTTAAATTTACTCTTGAAAAAGTAATTCAAAATATGTATTATTATTCTACGTGAGAATTATCTCAAATACTTGCTGCAAAGCATTAAAAAAATATATATGTTTAGGAGGAATTAAACATGGCAGTTAAGGTAGCAATTAATGGTTTCGGACGTATCGGTCGTCTTGCATTCAGACAGATGTTTGGCGCAGAAGGATATGAGGTTGTTGCAATCAACGATCTTACAAAGCCTTCAATGCTTGCTCATCTTCTTAAGTATGACACAGCACAGGGTGGATACTGTGGAAAGATCGGTGAGGCTGCACATACAGTTACAGCTGATGATGAGGCTAATACAATTACAGTTGATGGTAAGACACTTCAGATCTATGCTAAGGCAAATGCTGCAGAGCTTCCTTGGGGAGAGATCGGTGTAGATGTTGTTCTTGAGTGTACAGGTTTCTACTGCTCAAAGGATAAGTCACAGGCTCATATCGATGCAGGTGCTAAGAAGGTTGTTATTTCAGCTCCAGCAGGAAATGATCTTAAGACTATCGTTTTCTCAGTTAACGAGAAGACACTTACAGCTGAGGATAAGATTATATCAGCTGCTTCATGTACAACAAACTGCCTCGCTCCTATGGCTAAGGCACTTAATGATTATGCTCCAATCCAGAGTGGTATTATGAGCACAATTCATGCTTACACCGGTGACCAGATGATCCTTGACGGACCACATAGAAAGGGTGATCTTAGAAGAGCACGTGCCGGCGCTGCTAACATCGTTCCTAACTCAACTGGTGCTGCAAAGGCTATCGGCCTTGTTATCCCAGAGCTTAACGGAAAGCTCATCGGTTCTGCACAGAGAGTTCCTGTACCAACAGGTTCAACAACAATCCTTACAGCTGTTGTTAAGAAGGCAGACGTTACAGTTGATGGTATCAATGCTGCTATGAAGGCTGCTGCATCAGAGTCATTCGGATATAATGAAGAGCCTATCGTTTCTTCAGATGTTATCGGTATGAGATTTGGTTCACTCTTCGATGCTACACAGACAATGGTTAGCAAGATTGCTGACGATCTGTTTGAAGTTCAGGTTGTTTCATGGTATGACAATGAGAATTCATACACAAGCCAGATGGTTAGAACCATTAAGTACTTCGCAGAGCTTGATAGCACACTTAATGACTAATAAGCTTCGCAACCTCGAAACATATTAAAACCTAACGAGGGTCCGGTCTTTTATGGACCGGACCCTTATTTTATGAATTATTCTAAATTAATGCAGGAGGAAGATTATGTCACTGAACAAGAAATCCGTAGACGATATCAATGTAAAGGGACAGCGCGTGCTTTGCCGCTGCGACTTTAATGTACCTTTAAAAGAAGGCAAGATTACAGACGAGAACCGTCTGGTTGCTGCGCTTCCTACTATCAAGAAGCTTATAGCTGATGGTGGAAAGGTTATACTTTGCTCACACCTTGGAAAGGTTAAGACAGAAGAGGACAAGCTTACAAAGACTCTCGCACCTGTTGCTGTACGTCTTTCAGAGCTTCTCGGACAGGAAGTTAAATTCGTTCCTAATCCTGAAGTAGTAGGTCCTAACGTTGTTGAAGCTGTTAATGCTATGCAGGATGGAGATGTTATCCTTCTTGAGAATACAAGATTCCGTGCTGAGGAGACAAAGAACGGTGAAGCATTCTCAAAGGATCTTGCTTCTATCTGTGATGTATTTGTAAATGATGCATTCGGTACAGCTCACAGAGCTCACTGCTCAAATGTTGGTGTTACTCAGTTTGTTGACACAGCAGTTGTTGGATACCTTATGCAGAAGGAAATCGATTTCCTCGGAAATGCAGTTGAAAATCCAGTTCGTCCTTTCGTAGCTATCCTTGGTGGTGCTAAGGTTGCTGATAAGCTTAATGTTATCTCTAACCTTCTTGAGAAGTGTGATACACTTATCATCGGTGGTGGTATGGCTTATACATTCCTTAAGGCTCAGGGCAAGGAAGTTGGTCTTTCACTCGTTGATGATTCTAAGCTTGATTATTGTAAGGAAATGATAGAGAAGGCTGAGAAGCTCGGCAAGAAGCTTCTTCTTCCTGTAGATACAGTTATCGCAGCAGGATTCCCTGATCCTATCGATGGACCTATCGAAGTTAAGACAGTTCCTTCAGATGCAATTCCTGCAGATATGGAAGGCCTTGATATAGGTGAGGAGACAAGAGCACTCTTCGCAGAGGCTGCTAAGACAGCTAAGACAGTTGTTTGGAACGGACCTATGGGTGTGTTTGAGAATCCTACACTTGCAGCAGGTACTATTGCAGTTGCTCAGGCACTTGCAGAGACAGATGCTACAACAATCATTGGTGGTGGTGATTCTGCAGCAGCTTGTAACCAGCTTGGATTCGGTGATAAGATGAGCCACATTTCAACAGGTGGTGGTGCTTCACTTGAATTCCTTGAGGGCAAGGAGCTTCCTGGCGTAGCAGCAGCAAATGATAAATAAGGAGATATAAAAATATGGCTAGACGTAAGATTATTGCAGGTAACTGGAAGATGAACATGACTCCTAGTGAGGCAGTTAAGCTTGTAGATACCTTAAAGGATCTTGTAAAGAATGATGATGTAGATGTTGTTTACTGTGTTCCTGCTATAGACATAGTTCCTGTAGTAGAGGCAGTTAAGGGCTCAAACGTAGCAGTTGGAGCTGAGAACTTCTATATCGAGGATAAGGGCGCATACACCGGTGAAATTTCTGCACCAATGCTTGTTGATGCAGGTGTAAAGTATGTAATCATCGGACATTCAGAGCGTCGTGAGTACTTCAATGAGACTGATGAATTCCTTAACAAGAAGGTTAAGAAGGCTATCGAAGCAGGTATCACACCAATCCTTTGCTGTGGTGAGTCACTTGAGCAGAGAGAGATGGGAGTTACCATGGACTGGATCAGATTCCAGATCAAGTCTGACCTTTATGGCGTAGCAGCTGATGATGTTAAGAATCTTGTTATAGCTTATGAGCCAATCTGGGCTATAGGAACAGGTAAGACAGCTACTACTGAGCAGGCTGAGGAAGTTTGCAAGGGCATCAGAGAGTGCATAGCTGAGATGTATGATGCAGCTACAGCTGAAGCAGTTCGTATACAGTACGGTGGATCTGTAAATGCAGGTAATGCAGCAGAGCTTTTTGCACAGCCTGATATCGATGGCGGACTTGTTGGCGGCGCTTCACTTAAGGAAGATTTTGGCAAGATTGTTTGCTACTAAAATACTGAAATTTTAAGCCTTTATAAAGAAAGTCGGAGAGCGTTTCTCCGGCTTCTTTTTTGTTGCAAAACAGTGGTCAGATTTGATATAATTTTAGCAGTTTTTGAGAATATTTATCAACAGAGGAGGTATATGATGGAAAGGCTTAATCCGGCTGCTCTTTCTACTATAGACAATATAGTTGAGAGACATAAAAATGAACCCGGTCCGGTCATCGTCATGCTTCATGACGTACAGGAAGAACTCGGGTACATTCCATTTGAAGCTATGGAAAAAATAGCCGATGCTACAGATACAAGTGTAGCTGAGGTATATGGGGTAGTAATGTTCTATGCACAGTTTACTACAGAACCGAAGGGCAAACATGTAATAAATGTCTGCCTTGGTACTGCATGCTACGTAAAAGGCGGTCAGAAGCTTATTGATCAGGCTACCGAGCTTACGGGAGCACCTGTAAATGGAACGAGTCCTGACGGAATGTTCTCACTGGATGCAACAAGGTGTCTTGGTGCCTGTGGTCTTGCTCCTGTAGCCGTTCTTGATGGAAATGTTATAGGTGATGCTACAAAGGATAATAAGATGCTTAAGGCTCTTAAGCTTATTATTGAAGAAGAAAAGAAACAGGGAAATATGTAAAGGGGGCAGTCATGAAGAGTATTAAAGAATTACAGGACTTACGCGAAGCTTACCTTTACAAGGTTGCACTTCGTGAAAAAGATGAAGAATACGTACTTGCCAGAGAAGAGAAGAAGTCTTCGGTTCATTACAATGTTCTTTACTGCGCAGGAACAGGATGTACAGCATCCAGTTCACCTGCCATAGGAAAGGCATTGGAAGAAGCCTGTGAAAAGCACGGACTTAAGGATAATGTAAATGTAATAAAGACCGGTTGCTTCGGTCTTTGCCAGAAGGGACCTATAATCGCTGTTTATCCGGATGAGGTTTTCTACAGCCATGTTACTCCGGATGATGCAGAGAGAATAGTTACTGATCACCTTATCGGCGGTGAGGTTATAGAAGAGCTTCAGCTTACTGATATCGATCCTGAAACAAAGGAGCTTATTAAGGATATCAATAAGATTAAGTTCTATGAGAAGCAGGAACGTATAGCACTCAGGAACTGCGGCAAGCTTAATCCTGAAGATGTACATGAATACATTGCTGTTGATGGATATTCTGCACTTGGCAAGGTTCTTACCAGTATGACACCACAGGAAGTTATTGATGTTATGAAGGCTTCAGGCCTCAGGGGACGTGGTGGTGCAGGATTCCCTACCGGCCTTAAGTGGCAGTTTGAGAAGGATCAGCCGGGTGATGAGAAGTATGTTATATGTAATGCAGATGAAGGTGACCCGGGTGCTTTCATGGATCGTTCCATTCTCGAAGGTGATCCACATGCCATTATAGAGGGTATGACTATCATGGCTTATGCAGTTGGTGCTCATCAGGGCTATGTTTATATCCGTGCTGAGTATCCTATAGCTGTCAGCCGTTTACGTATAGCTATAGATCAGGCTAAAGAGCTTGGTCTTCTTGGAAAGAATATATTTGATTCGGGATTTGACTTTGATATTGAGATAAGACTTGGTGCAGGTGCGTTTGTCTGTGGTGAAGAGACTGCTCTTATAGCTTCAATAGAAGGTAAGAGAGGTATGCCTACACCTAAGCCTCCATTCCCTGCAGTTGCCGGTGTATGGGGCAAGCCTACATCTATAAATAACGTTGAAACACTTGCAAATGTAGCGCAGATCATCAATAAAGGTGCTGAATGGTATTCAGGTATAGGAACTGAGAAATCAAAGGGTACCAAGGTGTTTGCTCTTGGTGGAAATATCGTAAATACCGGACTTGTTGAGATTCCTATGGGAACAACTCTTCGCGAGATCATCTATGATATAGGCGGCGGTTGTCCGAATGGCAAGAAATTCAAGGCTGTTCAGACAGGTGGTCCTTCAGGCGGATGCCTTACAGAGAACGAGCTTGATACTCCTATAGATTATGAGAACCTTGTTGCTGCAGGCTCCATGATGGGTTCGGGCGGTATGATAGTTCTTGATGAAGATAATTGTATGGTTGACGTTGCCAAGTTCTATATGGAATTCATTTGTGATGAATCCTGTGGAAAATGTACCCCTTGCCGTGTCGGCACCAAGAGACTTCTTGAAATGCTGACAAAGATAACTGAGGGTGAAGGTACACTTGAGATGCTTGATGAAATGGAGCAGCTCTGCTATGAAATTAAGGATTCAGCCCTCTGTGGACTTGGACAGACAGCACCTAATCCTATTCTTTCGACATTAAAGAATTTCCGTGAGGAATATGAGGCTCATATACTTCACAGGAAGTGTCCTGCAGGTGTCTGCAAGAAGCTTCTTGAATACAGGATCAATCCTGAAAAATGTAAGAAGTGTTCACTTTGTGCAAGGAACTGTCCTGTTAACTGTATTACAGGTGTTCCGGGCAAGGAGCCTTATGTTATTAATTTTGAAAAATGTATCAAGTGCGGTACATGTATATCAGCATGCCGCTTTGGCGCAGTAGAAAGAAGATAAGGAGGTGAGAATATGGCAACAGTAAATCTTAAGATTAATGGAAGAGATATACAGGCTGAAGCAGGACAGACTATACTTGAAGCTGCCCGTGCTAACGGAATCCATATTCCCACGCTCTGTTATCTGAAGGATATAACCAAATCAGGTGCCTGCAGGGTTTGTCTTGTTGAAGTTAAGAACGGAAGAGCGCTTCTTTCAGCATGTACAACGCCTGTAGCTGAAGGCATGGAAGTATTCACGAATTCTGAGAGAGCTCTCAAGGGACGAAAGAATTCTGTAGAACTTATAATGTCCAACCATAATAAGAACTGTCTCTCATGTAAGAGAAATCAGAATTGTGAGCTTCAGACTCTCTGTGAGGAGCTTGGAGTAAGAGAGAATAAGTTCGAAGGTGAACATACAAAGCCTACATTTGAAGATGCAAGCTGCGGTATAGTAAGAGATACAAGCAAATGTGTTCTCTGCGGAAGATGTATAGATACATGTAAGAAGGTTCAGGGACTTGGAATACTCGGTCTTCAGAACAGAGGATTCAATACCAAGGTTGGACCGGTTCTTGACAAAGGCTTTAATGATGTTAACTGTATGCAGTGTGGTCAGTGTGTCATCAACTGTCCTGTCGGAGCACTTACAGAAAAAGAAGATATTCATTACGTTATAGAAGCACTGAATGATCCGACCAAGACTGTTATAGTTCAGACTGCTCCTGCAGTAAGGGCGTCCCTTGGAGAAGAATTCGGAATGCCTATAGGAACAAATGTTACCGGAAAGATGGCGGCAGCCCTCAGAGCTTGCGGTTTTGACAGGGTTTATGATACAAACTTCGGTGCTGACCTTACGATAATGGAAGAGGGTACTGAGCTTCTTAAGAGGATTGAGAACGGTGGAGTTCTTCCGATGTTCACCTCATGCTCACCTGGATGGATAAGATATATAGAATATCAGTATCCGGAGCTTCTTCCTCATCTTAGTTCAGCTAAGTCACCTCATATGATGTTTGGTGCAATAGTTAAGACATATTGGGCTGAGAAGAATAATATAGATCCTAAGGATATTTATGTTGTTTCAATTATGCCTTGTATAGCTAAGAAGTCAGAGATTAAGAGACCTGAATGCAAAACAGGCGAATATGTTGATGTAGATGCTGTTCTTACAACCAGAGAGTGCGCAAGACTCATCAAATGCTTCGGTATAGATTGGGAAGAGCTTCCTGATGAAAAATTCGATCCTGATCTTCTCGGTGATTATACAGGAGCCGGAGTTATCTTCGGAGCAACCGGTGGTGTTATGGAGGCCGCACTTCGTACAGTTAAGCAGAAGCTGGACGGTAAGGTTCTTGAAGAAGTTGATTTCATGGCATGCCGAGGAATGGATGGAGTTAAAGAAGCTGAGGTTGAAGTAGGAGGAAAGACTCTTAAGATAGCAATAGCTTCAAGCATGACTGCAGCGAAACCGCTTCTTGAGGCTGTAAAAGCCGGAGAATCACCATATACATTTATAGAAATCATGGGATGTCCGGGTGGATGTATCAATGGTGGTGGCCAGTCCATTATCCCTGCTTCCAAGAAAAATGGAAGGCTTGGATATGGCTACAAGGAGCTTCGTATGAAAGCACTCTATGATGAGGATCTTGCAATGCCTCTCAGAGTTTCATCTGATAACCCTCAGATTCAGCAGCTTTACAAGGATTTCCTTGGGGAACCTGGTTCTGAGAAAGCGGAAGAACTTTTACATACATCATATTCTCAGAAAGACAGATTTAATGTGTTCTGATATCTGAGCATTAAAGATTTTCTTTGATATCTGCATAAAAAATATGGAACAATACATTTTCTTGTGTTATAATTATTATTGGTTTTATGTAGACCTAATAGGGGTAAAAAACAAAAAGTAGGGAGGTTTCTTTATGAAGAAGTTTTTGAAGGAATTCAAGGAATTTGCTCTTAAGGGCAACGTAATGGACATGGCAATCGGTGTTATCATCGGTGGAGCATTTACAGCAATCGTAACTGCATTTACAGATGATTTCATCACACCTCTTATCAGCATCCTCGGTGGAACCGAGTTCGGTGGCAAGATACCACTTCCGGGACCTGAAGGAAACGCAATACTTTGGGGTGACTTTATTTCAGCAATAGTTAATTTCCTTATCGTTGCTATAATCCTTTTCGCGATGCTCAAGGCTATGAATAAGCTCATGACTATCGGAAAGAAGAAGGAAGAAGAGGCAGAACCTCTTACAAAGAAATGTCCTTTCTGCCAGAGCGAGATCGATATCAAAGCTATCAAGTGTCCACATTGTACATCTGATATCAAGGAATAATGTTATGCTAAATCAACAGCCGCCATACAGCTTGTATGGTGGCTGTTTATATAGTCTGACATTCAGCAATCTGTGATAGGATTATAGCCGCAAACATGATCACACAGCCAAGTATCTCCTGAAAAGTCATCTTTTCATTTATTACTATAGCTGCCGTGATAACTGCGAAAACTGATTCCATACACATCAGAAGAGAAGCGACAGTTGCTTCCGTATACTTCTGACCTACTATCTGGAGGGTATATGCAACTCCGCAGCTCATAATTCCGGCATAGAGTATTGGCTTCCCGGCCGCAATTATATTATGAATATCCGGATTTTCGAATATGAACATGAGTATTATAGTAAGCGTTCCTGATATCAGGAACTGGGTGAATGAGATTTCAACCCCGTCTATAGGCTCATGTTCTTTTTCTGTCATATCAGACATTCTTTCTATAATAAGAATATGAAATGAATAGAATATGGCACATATGGTGGCCAGTATATCTCCAAGATTTATATCTGTCATGTCTTCAGGGTTTATGCAAAGAAGGAAAAGTCCTACAAATCCAATGATAATGGATATCCAAGTGAGAATTCGGACTTTCTTTCCAAGAAATGAACCGAAGAGTGGTACGAAGAACATATACAGGGCTGTTATGAATGCAATTTTACCGGCTGTAGAATAGTAGAAAGCAAATTGCTGAAAGTTGCAGGCAAGAAAGAACACGAGGCTTATAACTATACTGTACTTTATCTGCCTTTTTGAGGTCTTCATTTTTGCCTTTACATTTTCAGGTGATAATCCTGACATGATCAGACGTTTCTTTTTGGCATTTCTTCTAAGTATTACCAAAGGAAGAAGGAAGAGCGCCCCGATAAGGGTTCTAATTCCATTAAATGTAAAAGCTTCTATCTTTTCCATCCCAAGACTTTGAGCCACAAAGGATGATCCCCATATAAGGGCTGTGAGAAGAAGCATGAATATTCCTTTTGGAGTTGTTTTTCTTACAGGCTGGTTCATATGTATTCCTTAAACTTCCAAGATTATTTTGTCTATTACGGACACTTGGTATATACTAATAGATAAGTAAATTCATTTCAACTTATATTTGCTATAATTTTCTGAAAAACCGTAAAAAACTACTTGATACTTATATTTCTTTATGATAATATAGCACGGTATGATTTTTGAAGAAAAGGAGGCAGATTAAGTGAAAACAGCTCTCACAATTGTATTTATTGTTATATGTATAGCACTTATAATCCTTGTACTTTCTCAGGAAGGTAAGGATAATAATATATCAAGTACACTTACAGGAAGTACTGATTCCTATTGGAGTAAAAACAAAGGACGTTCAAGAGATGCAATGCTTGCAAAGATTACAGCTGCCCTTGTTGTTCTTTTCTTCGTAGTGGCAATACTGCTTAGTTCTAAGTGGATATAATACTTTGATTATTACGGTGCTTCATTAACATGAAGCACCTTTTTTTGTACAAAAACTGTGTTTGGGGCGGTGTGGGCCACAGGCGGCACACTATGATTTGATTAGATATTATAAGAAGGTGAATGTATGGGGAATGATTATATGAATGATGCTCTCAGGGACGAGCGTAAAGCCATGATTCTTCAGCTTTTCAGTGAGAAAAGCTACACACCTATGAAGTTTAAGGAACTTATGTATATACTTCAGGTGGGTAAAGAAGATGAATCTGAGCTTCTGAATGTTCTTAATGAGCTTGAAGAAGAATTTAAAATAGTAAAATCCAAGAACAATCGTTATATGCTTACTCCTGATAACGTAAAGATGGGACTTTTCTTTGGTACTAAGAAGGGATACGGCTTTGTCAGGGTAGAAGGCGAAGAGGATGATTACTTTGTACATGAAAAGGATACTGAGGGCGCGCTTAATGGTGATACAGTACTTATCAATGTTCTTGGTCAGAGCAGAGGCGAAAGACAGGAAGCTGTAGTTACTAAGATCATAGAACGAGGCTTCACCAGCGTTATCGGTATATATCAGGAAAGCAAAGGCTTCGGATTTGTACTTCCTAACAATAAGAAGATATCCAAAGATATCTTTATTCCGGCTGCCAAAAGGAACGGCGCCGTACAGGGCAGTATAGTTATTGCTGATATCAAGGATTATGGTGATGAAAAGAAGAATCCTGAGGGTGAGATTACAGAGGTTATCGGTCATATTGATGATCCTTCTTCTGATATTCTCACTGTTGTAAGAAGCTATAATATACCCGATACATTTCCGGAAGAGGTTGAAGAAGCTCTTAGCAGTATACCTGAGGAAGTGTCTTTCGAGGAAGCTTCCGGCAGAAGGGACTTTCGTGATCTTCTGACTGTCACAATAGACGGTGAGGATGCAAAGGATCTCGATGATGCCATAACACTGAGCTATGATGGCGTTTATCACCTCGGAGTTCATATAGCAGATGTTTCGCATTATGTTAAAGAAGGCTCGCCGCTTGATAAGGAAGCGCTGAACAGAGGAACATCATGCTATCTTATAGACAGCGTAATTCCTATGATACCGCATAAGCTTTCAAATGGAATCTGTTCACTTAATCATGATGTGGACAGGCTTACATTATCATGCCTTATGGATATAGATGATGACGGAAAAGTTCTGTCTCATGAGATATGTGAAGGTATCATAAATGTAAATGAAAGGATGAACTACACGGATGTGGCGGCTATTCTTGAGGAAAAGCCTGACGCTCCATTTGAAAGATATGATTATCTTGTTCCTTTCTTCAGAACCTGCCTGGAACTTTCTCAGAAGCTCAGGGAAGTGAGAAGGAGAAGAGGTTCTATTGATTTTGACATAGCAGAGACCAAGATTATAGTAGATGAGGATCATAAGCCTGTTGCAATCAAGCCTTATGACAGAAACTGTGCTACTAAAATCATAGAAGACTTCATGCTTATAGCAAATGAAACGGTTGCAGAGGATTTCTTCTGGCAGGAACTGCCTTTTGAATATAGAGTACATGAGACACCTACACCTGAAAAGGTTGAGAAACTATCAAGCCTTATCAACAATTTCGGACTCCATTTCAAGGTGAGCCGCGACAAGATGCATCCTAAGGAGTATCAGAAGCTGCTTGATGAGATAAGCGGTGCTCCGTATGAGGCGCTTATAAGCCATATAACGCTCCGAAGTATGCAACAGGCAAGGTACAGCACTGAATGCCTGGGACATTTTGGCCTGGCCTGCAAGTATTATTGTCATTTCACTTCACCTATCAGAAGATATCCTGATCTTCAGATACACAGGATTATCAAGGATAACCTGAACGGAAGACTTGATAATAAGAGAATAAGCCACTATTACAAGATCCTTACAGACGTTGCGGCTGATAACTCAATGAAGGAGAGAAGAGCTGAAGAGGCTGAAAGAGATGTAACAAGGCTTAAAGAGATAGAATATATGTCACTTCATATCGGTGAGGAATTTCCGGGTGTTGTTTCCGGCTTCACAAATCAGTTGATTTTCGTTGAACTTGAGAATACAGTCGAGGGAACTATAAGTGTGGCTGATATGACAGATGACTATTATGAATATAATGAGAGAGAATTCTCTATGATAGGCAAGAGAAGCGGAAAGAAGTATACACTTGGTGATAAAGTGGATATACGAGTTGTTAATGCCGATAAGATCGAACGTATCATAGATTTTGAATTCGTGGAAAAAGAGGAAAACGATGGCTAAAGATAAAGGTATTAAGCTTATTGCGAATAATAAGAAGGCCTTTCATGATTATTTCATTGTAGAGAGCTTCGAGGCAGGGCTATCTCTGGCCGGCACGGAGGTCAAGTCTCTCCGACTTGGACAGTGCAGTATTAAAGAAGCTTATATAAGCATTGAAAATGGCGAGGTATACATACAGAAGATGCATATAAACCCTTACGAAAAAGGGAATATCTTCAACAAAGACCCTCTCAGAAAGAGAAAGCTCCTGCTTCATAAATATGAGATCAATAAACTCATAGGAAGAACCAAGGAGAAGGGCTACACAGTTGTACCGATAAAGGTCTATTTTAAAGACAGCCTGGTCAAGATAGAGATAGCTCTTGCCAAAGGTAAGAAGCTGTATGATAAGAGACAGGATATTGCCAATAAAGACATGAAACGTGAAGCAGAAAGGGATTTCAAGGTCAGAAATCTTAAGTAATATGAAGATTATTGATGAAATACTGGACAGATATGTAATTGAAAAGAATTTCAGACTCGAGGATTTCTATAACAGAGAAGATGTCCTTATGTTTGATATTGAGACGACAGGGCTTTCCAAGAACAATTCATTTATATATCTTATCGGATTGAATTACTATAAAGACGGTGATTATCATATAACCCTGCTTTTTAATGATGATGGGATATCTGAATCTGAAATCCTGTATTATTTCATGGATTTCATAACGAATTATAAGGTCCTCATGCATTTTAACGGCGATGGCTTCGATATTCCGTTCGTTTCAGGAAGGATTGATGAACTTAACAGAAGAAACGGTGAGGCAATAGTCAATAATTTCCATCTTGTAAAGAGCGTTGATCTTTTAAAGCTGGTCCGTCCATTTAAGAAAGCACTTGGACTGCCTAATATAAAGCAGAAGACTGTAGAAAAGTATCTTGGCATAAATCGTATAGATATGTACGACGGCGGCCAGATGATAGCAGTTTACATGAATTATCTCTCTATGAGACGTTATGCAGAGAATGGATATGAGGAAAATGGATTGCATGAAAGAGTTGACGGCCTGAAACAGCTTTTTATACAGCATAACAGAGACGATATGGAGGGGATGTATCACCTGACTTCCATTTTTGCTATAAAGGCTCTGTCTGAAGGACGTCATGAGGCACTTTCTTACAGTATAGAAGGAAATGAAGAGCTCAAGCTTAAGATTGATGCGACTCTCAGTTCAAGTCTTCCTGTAAAGATTGAGAGTGAATATGAAGGTATCAGGTTAAAAGCTGAAGGAGATAAGGCTTCGCTGGAGATTCCTATATTGATTGATACTCTGAGGTTTTACTTTACAGATTCAAGAAGCGGTTATGCAGAAGAATCAGGATTTTTTGTAAGGAAACCAAAGGATTGTGAACTTGCTGCATACAGAGCAAAGCCAAGAGACAGGGTGCTCTATATGAGGCTGGATGATTCCATACTCGGAAGTGAGACAGCCAAGGCGGCTTATTACAAATCTGTTATATATCATATGCTGAGATGGAAGTGAAAATATGCTTGTTTTATTTGGACTTTTGCATTAAAATACATTAGGTTATATCTTAAAGAGGTGTATATAAATGAGTCAGAAAAAAGTAGACAAGTATAAAGAAGAAAAGAAAAACAGAGCCAAGACCATAAAGATTAATAAGATTAAAAAAGGCGTAGGTGTATGTCTTGTATGTCTTCTCGCAGGTGGCGCTATTGGTGTTCCTGTAGGAAGATTTGCATATAATAAGCATCAGGAGGAGTTGAAGCGCAATGCCACTATTCCGGGCGACGGCTTTGATTCATGGTTTGATAAGTATTATGTAGGTCATTATTCTGATTTTTATCAGGGATATTCTACTACAGATGCTTCAGATACTGATGCTACAACAAATGATGCAGCAGAATAAGTTGCAATAATGCCGTAAGGCATATCAGTAAACCCAGGGGGTTGTACTGGTTTCGACAGGGACAAGGAAGTTTCGGCAGCTATCCGTGGACCGTGACCACGTTAAAACATGGAAAAAAATAAACGCTGAAGATAATTTAGCATACGCTGCCTAATATGGCAGCTGTCAGTCTTTAGGTTTTCCGCCGCCTTTAGAACTGGCACCGACTAGGTGGAGAACTTCTCTGTCAAAGCTTTGAGACAGAGTTGGATTCATGAAGCTACCGGTTTTGTAAGTTTGTTAGTGGACTTATATTATCGGGAATTCTGACCACTGACTGTGATAGGAGATACCGGGATGGAAATGTTTTTGGACGCGGGTTCGATTCCCGCCAGCTCCACTAAAAACGATCGGTTTCATAGTAATTCGTTACTATGAAACCGTCAGACTGTAGACAAAGTCAGGGGCAATGCCCCTGACTTTGTCTACAGTCTGAAAGCCTGATAAGGCTTTCTGGTTTTTGGGGTGTCAAACTTCCGGATAATACTTTCAGCGGCCGGAATAGTTTTAACAGCTAAGAAGAAGCGTTATTCACGCTAGATAGTTACTAAAAGAAACGTTGAATTTTAGCGAAATTTAGGCATTGAAAGTATGTAAAAATGTGGTATAATATCTTTTGATAATTATGTTTGGAGGGTATGACAGCATGATAAAGCCTAGTGATATTAAAGATCAGTCTTTTAAGAAGTCTCTGTTCGGTTACAATAAGGGTGAGGTTGAAACCTTTGTAGATACTGTATACCGTGCATATGAGAGCCTTTATAACGAGAATGAGAAGCTTAAGCTTGATAAAGCAAATGCAGATAAGGAACTCGCAGATTTAAGAGTAAAGCTCTTTGAGGCCGAAGCTGCCGGCGCAGATGCAGCTGGTGATGCTGCTTCAGATAACAATGCTTCTGCTACATCAAAATTCTTCCAGAAGGCTGATGAAGAAGCTTCAACAGTTGTTGGTGATGACGATGAGGTATTCGTTGGCGAGATAGAAGACAACAGAAAGCCTGACAGAGTCATGATCGGTGATGGTGAAGAAGAAGGCGAAGGAGATTTCGAATTCTTATAAAAAGATTTCTATCGGGTGCTGCTATTATAGTGGCACCCAATTTTTTTGTGAGGCGTGTTTATGTTTTCGTATATCAAAGGTGAACTTGCAGCAATATATCCTGACAGTATAGTTGTAGAGAATTCCGGAATAGGTTTTCTCATATATACTTCCCTCAATGCTATAGGTGAACTTCCTCCAATAGGAGAGGATGTAAAGATATATACTTATATGGCTGTCAAAGAAGATGATATAAGTCTTATAGGATTTGTTGAAGAAGCTGATATAGATATGTTCAAAAAGCTTATAAGCGTAAGCGGTATTGGAACTAAATCAGCTCTTGCCATATTATCTGAACTTAAGACAGATGAGCTTGTAACAGCTATAATGTCCGGTGATGCCAAGGCTATTTCTGCAGCCAACGGAGTTGGAAAGAAATCGGCTGAAAGAGTGATTCTCGAGCTTAAAGATAAGATAAATCTTGAAGATATGTATATTTCTGATGGTTCAAACGGCGTACATGTATCAGATTCATCAGATAATATAAAAGATGCTATACTTGCTATGACTTCTCTTGGAATTAACAGCAGTGATGCAGCCAAGGCTGTCAGAAAGGTTGAAGGAAGAGATGCCATGACTGCTGAAGAGATACTTAAGGCAGCACTCAAGAATATATAGGTAATTGATAATGAAAAGAATTATTAGTACTGACGTTACTCCTGATGAGGTTAAACTTGAGGCTTCACTCAGGCCAAAGAGCCTTAAGGAGTATATAGGTCAGGACAGAGTTAAGAACAATCTTAAAATCTTCATAGAAGCAGCAAAAGGCAGAAGAGAGAGTTTGGATCACATTCTTCTTTATGGACCTCCCGGACTTGGAAAGACAACCCTTGCCGGAATTGTAGCAGAAGAGATGGGAGTTAATATCAAGATAACCTCGGGTCCTGCTATAGAGAAACCGGGCGAGCTTGCTGCCATATTGAATAATCTGTCTGAAAATGATGTGTTATTCATAGATGAGATACACAGACTTAATAAACAGGTTGAGGAAGTTCTGTATCCTGCTATGGAGGATTTTGCAATAGACATCATCATGGGAAAAGGACAGGGTGCCAGATCCATAAGATTGGACCTTCCTCATTTTACTCTTATCGGTGCTACAACAAGAGCAGGTATGCTGTCTGCCCCTCTCAGAGACAGATTCGGAGTCGTTGACAGATTAGAATTCTATAATGTCGGCGAGCTTATGCAGGTTATAGTCAGATCAGCCAAGGTTCTCGGTATTGCCATAGATGATGAAGGCGCTTATGAGATAGCTCGTCGTTCCAGAGGAACCCCGAGACTTGCAAACAGGCTATTAAAAAGAGTCAGAGACTTTGCAGAGGTTGAACATCAGGGCAAAATTGATTATAATGTTTCAAGCAGCGCGCTTGACAGACTCAATGTTGACAGTGCAGGACTTGATGAAACTGACAGAAATATTATTTTCACTATAATTGACAGATTCGGAGGCGGTCCTGTAGGACTTGATAATCTTGCTGCTTCCATAGGTGAGGATTCAGGTACTATCGAAGATGTATATGAACCATATCTGATTAAGAATGGATTCATTTCCAGAACTCCGAAAGGACGCGTGGTTACTGATCTTACCTACCGGCATTTCAATATAGAGAAAAAATCTGAATAAAAGAGGAGTTATAAAGATGGCACAGAAAACTGATATATCTGTTGTTATTAATGGAAAAGTTTATACGCTCAGCGGTTTTGAAGGTGAGGAGTATCTTCAGAATATTGCTTCATACATAAATGGAAAGATATCTGAATGCAGAACTTCTGAACAGTACAGAAGAATGAATTCTGAATACCAGAATATGCTGCTTTCAATTAATATTGCTGATGACTACTTCAAAGCTAAATCAAGAGCAGATCAGGTTGCTAAAGATGATTCAGAAAAAGAACAGCAGTTATATGATCTTCGCCATGAAGTTATAGAATCTCAGATCAAGCACGAAGCTGCACTTAAACTTGTTGAAGAATATAAAGATCAGATCAATCAGCTCCAGAAGAAAATAGTTCAGTTAGAAGCTGAGAAGGATAGAAAATAAATGCTTAAAATGCCTGAAATACTCGCACCATGTGGTTCCATAGATGTCTTTTACGCAGCTGTCAATGCAGGCTGTGATGCTGTATATCTGTCCGGAAAAGCATTTGGTGCAAGGGCATATGCTACCAATTTTACGCAGGAAGAGATCATTACTGCTCTTGAGTATGCTCATGTAAGAGGTGTAAAGGTCTATCTTACCGTCAATACATTATATATGAATGATGAGACGGATTCTCTCGTAAGCTTTCTTAAGCCCCTGTATCTTGAAGGACTAGACGCTGTCATAGTTCAGGATATGGGTGCTTTTTATGTTATAAAGGACGAATTCCCTGATCTTCCTATTCATGCCAGTACTCAGATGAATATCTGTTCTTTTAAAGGTGCTGAAATGCTTAGGAACATGGGCGCCACAAGAGTAGTGCCGGCCAGGGAACTGACTGTTCCTGAGATAAAAGAGATTAAAGAAAATGTAGATATTGAAGTTGAATGCTTTGTTCATGGTGCTATGTGCTTCTGTTACAGCGGCAGATGTCTGCTCAGCAGTTTCCGTGGCGGAAGAAGCGGAAACAGAGGACGTTGTGCTCAGCCATGTCGCATGAAATATGACGCCGGTTACTCACTTTCCATGAAGGATATGTGTACTGTAACAGAAATACCAAAGCTGATTGACGCCGGCATAGATTCCTTCAAAATTGAAGGTAGAATGAAAAATGAATACTATGTTGCATCTGCTGTTGATGCATATAAGACTCTTTCAGAGGATTATTGCTCCGGACATTTCTCTATGGACAAGGCTCAGAAGTATAAGAACAGACTCATGGATGTGTTCAACCGTGGCGGTTTCAGCTGTGGTTATTATTCCTGCCATGATGATCCATCACTGATAGACATGAATTATCCCGGACGAGCAGGTGTTCATGTGGCTGATATTACAAGGGTTGGAAAAGGAACCATAGAGGTCAAAGCTGTAAAGGATATTTACAGAAGAGATGATATGGAAATCCGTCTTAAGGAGCCTGTTAAGCTTACTTCAGGTAAGGATATTGCATCAGGTCAGACTGATATTCTTAATGCTCCTGAAACAAAGAGACTTAAAACCGGTGATAAAATCTATAGAACCAGATGTGTTAAGCTTCAGGAAGATATTAAAAAAGAACTGATTGATAGTAACAGAAGAATTCCTGTAAATGCTTATCTGAAAGCAGAGACCGGAGCCGGTCTTTCACTGACACTTGTTTCAGGTACAGTTTCATCTGTTTCTGAAAGTTCAAAGCCTCTCGAGAAGAGTAATAAAGGAACCACCGATACTTCCATACTCCGTGAAAAGGTTGCAAAGCTGGGGAGCACTCCATTTTACCTTGATAAAATGGAATTTGATATAACCGGTGATCCGTTCATAAATATGAGCGAGCTTATCAGCCTCAGAAGAGAAGCGGCTGACAGGCTTTGTGATAGTATAAAAGCCGGTTATTATAGATATAATGATGAACAGAAATCAAACAGTGATTTAGTAAGTACTGACCGACGTGATCATATTGAAAAGGACGGCACAAAGCTGAGTATCCTGATTGAAGAGGAAGATCAGCTCAGAGCCATGACGGACAGAGGTGTCACTCCTGACAGACTGATACTTGACCATTCATTTATAGATGACGCTGTCACTTTAAAGTCACTTAAGTGCAGTAATATCTATATGGCCACACCTTACATTTTTAGAAATGACAATCCGGAGTTTAATAGCTTTTTTAAAAAACTTGAAGATTTGTTCAGCAAAGGATTAATAAGTGGTATATACATCAGAAATCATGATGCTCTTGCAGAAACAGTTTCGATGCTCCGTTCTGGGAGAATGCCGCTACTTAAAGTGATACTTGCCCCTTCATTATATGTTTATAATGATTATGCTTCACTTATGTATGAGGAGCTTCTTCAATCTGACATAAGATATGTTCTGTCAGAGGAATTGGCTGTTGATAAACTAACTGAGCTCAGACCCTATAAAGAAGGAAATGCTATACTGAAAGTGTACGGACGTACGGTTCTTATGCTTTCTGCAAATAAAATCAAAGGAAATATTAAAGATTGTTTTATAAAGCAGGATGATGCTTTATGTTACAATATATTACTGGATGAGACCGCTGTAAGGCTTTCGCAGGATAAATACGCGACTGACTTCGATGATATACTTATCCATTTTACTAATGAGACCTACCACGAAGTAACTGATGTTTTGGAAGATTATATAAGGAAATGTAATGCTTAAGATTTTTTCAGAAGTATCCAAATATCTGATCCTTTTCTTCATGGCTCTTTATACGCTTAAATGCTTCACATACTTTACAGCAAAGAGCGACAACAAGAGAAGGAATATAATAATAAAACAGATTATATATATGTTCTTCATACATGCCATATGTTATATGACTCTCTTTATCAATACTAAAGAGACGAAGATTCTTGTGCTGTATCTGGCTGAGCTTTCTGTTGCAGTTCTTTATGAGATACTTATGTATAAGATATATAAGCATTCTTCGAGGCTTCTGACTAACAATATGGTATTTCTGATGCTTATAGGGTACATCATTCTTACAAGGCTTAAGTATGCGACGGCTGTAAGGCAGTTTGTGCTCGGTTCTGTAGGTGTCTTTTTAACGATGCTCGTTCCATTTATACTCAGTAAGATGAAGAAGATAAGAGAAATGTCACTTTTCTTCAGCATATCCGGAATTTTGTTCCTTCTTACTGTGTTCATACCGGGACTGGGTGTTACCAAATACGGTGCAAGCAACTGGATTAAGATTGCCGGCTTTACGCTGCAGCCTATGGAGTTTGTAAAAATCCTTTTCCTTTTCTTTGTTGCTGCGGGAATACTGAAGGCCGAGAGACTTAGGGATTTCTTTGTAAATGCATTGGTTGCCGGACTTTTCATGATCATACTTGTGGCTGAAAATGATTTCGGTGCAGTTCTGATATTCTATATTTGTTATATCATGATGGTTTATCTGGCTACGGGAAGGCCGATATTTGTTGTTCTGGGTATAGGACTTCTGGTACTTGCCGTGGCCGGCGGATATCTGCTCTTTAAGGATACTTTGTTCCGACACATTATGGTCAGAGTAGAAGCATGGAAGGATCCTTTCAAATACAGAGATACCGGTGGTTATCAGGTTTCTGAAGCTCTGTTTGCCATAGGTACAGGTGGCTTCATCGGAACAGGACTCGGACATGGAATGCCAAATCTTATACCTGTTGCTGAATCAGATTTTGTTTTTGCTGCAATATGTGAAGAACTTGGTGTGGTTTTCGGACTTGCCATAATCCTGATATATCTCAGCATTTTCATATCTATTCAGAATATTGCAATGAAATGTAAGGATACTTTCTATAAGTATCTGACATATGGAATAGGGATATGCTTCATATTCCAGGTATTCCTGAATATAGGAGGTGTGACTAAATTCATACCTTCAACCGGAATTACATTGCCGCTTATTAGCAGTGGTGTTTCCAGTCTTTACAGTACACTTATACTTTTATCTGTCATTCAGTATGTATTCATACTTGTATGGAAAGAGGGAATAAGAATTGAGAGAGAACGAGAGAGATCAGAGGAGAGAGAGGAAGAATTCGAAGAGAGATACGGGGAATTCGAGGAACAGCCTTAAGAACCGTCCTATAATCTTCATGACCTATGTTACGGTCATACTTTTCCTTTCACTTTTCATCTACATAATCTATTACATATATCATGATGCCGATACTGTCATAGCTAACTCCAGCAACAGAAGACAGGATGCGTATGCCGCATATATCACCAGAGGCAAAATAGTCACCAGTGATGATGTAGTTATTGCAGAAACTCTGACAGACGATGCCGGAAATGAAACGCGAAAGTATCCTTACGGAAGCTTATTCTGCCATTCAGTCGGTTATAACTCATATGGACGAAGTGGCATAGAGCTTTCAATGAACTTCTACATGCTGAGGTCTCACAAAAACATCTTCTCAAAGGTTAAACATGATCTGACCGGTGAGAAGAATGAAGGGGATACTGTGGTTTCCACACTTAATTATAAGCTTCAGCAGGCTGCAAGTGACGCTATGGATGGAAAGAATGGTGCAGTAATTGTTATGGAACCAAGTACAGGCAAGATACTTGCTATGGTTTCCAATCCCGGCTTTGATCCGAATGATATGGATAATGTATGGGCCGAGATTCATACTGAAGAAGGCGAGAAGAGTACTGTCATGGTTAATAGGGCCACTCAGGGACTCTATGCACCGGGCTCTACATTTAAACTTATAACTCTTCTTGAGTATTACAGAGAGAATAACGGTCGAATAGATGATTATTCTTATGAATGCAAAGGAGAGGGGATATACAATGATGTAAAGATTCATTGTGCTCATGGAGGCGTTCATGGAAATGTTGATATAGAGCATTCTCTTGCATTTTCATGTAATACGAGTTTCTGTAATATGGGAACTACCCTGGATAAGGATTCTCTGCATTCACTTACAGAGGAACTTATGTTCAATCAGGAGCTTCCTTGGAATTCAGGTTATAATAAGTCATCATTTGTGCTTACTGGTGAGAGCAGTGACGGAGAGGTTCCTCAGACGGTTATCGGTCAGGGAAATACTAAGATAACGCCACTTCATAATGCACTGATCATGTCCGGTATAGCAAACGGTGGACTTGTTATGAAGCCATATATAGTTGATCATATAGAAAATGCTGATGGTGCAATGATAACCAAATTTGGTTCATCGTCGTATAAGCAGATAATTACAACAGATGAATCAAAAATGCTTACTGAATACATGAAGAAGGTTTGCGAATATGGTACAGCAGCCAGTCAGTTTGCTTATACTTCATATAAAGTTGCGGGAAAGACAGGTACAGCAGAATATGATAACGAAGGTAATTGTAATTCATGGTTTGTAGGCTTTTCCAATCCTGATAACCCTGATATAGTTGTCAGCGTCGTAGTTGAAGATTCTAATGTCAATCAGCTTTCTGGAGCTTACGTCGCAAAAAGGATCTTTGATGAGTATTATAGATAGAAACCTTGAAATGACCTCCCTTACGTGTTAAAATTTTTCTAAGTTTTGATGCATTTGCGCACCCAAGAAGGAGGAATTAACTTTGATCGAAGCAGTTAGTTGTGGGGGTGTGGTAATATTCAGAGGAAAGATACTACTTCTTTATAAGAATTATAAGAACAGGTATGAAGGATGGGTGCTTCCTAAAGGCACTGTTGAAGAAGGTGAAGAGTATAATGATACGGCTCTCCGTGAAGTAAAAGAAGAGACCGGCGTCAGTGCGCATATCATTAAGTACATAGGTAAGACAAACTACACCTTCAATACTTCATATGACACTGTAGATAAAGATGTACATTGGTATCTTATGATGTCTGATAGTTATTACAGTAAGCCACAAAAAGAAGAGTACTTCTGTGACTCAGGCTATTACAAATATCATGAAGCATATCATCTTCTAAAATTTCCAAATGAACAGCAGATACTTGAACAGGCGTATTCGGAATACATGGCCCTCAGGAAGGCTAATCTCTGGGGAAATAAAAAGTATTAATAAGGATTCGGAATGAAAAGGAAAGACTTAAACAAAAAAAATACATCTAAAAAAACTAAGACAAGCAGGCTTCTTGATGTTTTATTTGTAGTTTTTATACTCATATTCTTAGGTTCAGGTGGATACCTTATTCATTATTATTACACGATTAATAAATCAGAGCAAAGTTTCAGTGAACTTGCAGATCTGATTGTTGAAGATGATATGGAACCGGCAACTCCCGGCGATTCGGAGGTTGACGAGAATGGTAATCCTCTTAATCAGAAGCCTAAATATGTTGAAGTTGATGGTGAGATGATACTTGCCAGATACAGTGAACTCTATAAGAAAAATAAGGATCTTGCAGGATGGCTCAGAATACCTGATACTCCTATAGATTATCCTGTCATGTTTACGCCTGAGGATCCTGAACACTATTTAAGACGTGACTTTGATGGTAATTACAGTATATCAGGAACTCTCTTTATCGATGAGAGAAATGATCTTAAGGAATTCAGTGATAACACGATAATTTACGGACATCACATGAAGAGCGGAACAATGTTCGGAAGCCTTCAGAAATACGAAGACGAGAAATTCTTCCAGGAGCATAAGTACATTTATTTTGATACTATATATGAAAAAGGTACTTATGAAGTTATCGCTGCTTTCAAGACACAGATATACGAGAAGAACTATAAGGGATTCGTATTCTATGATTTCATAAATGCTGAAACAGAGCAGGATTTCACTATATTCGTAGATCAGGTCCAGAGAATGACACCTTATGATTCTGTCGGATCTGTTCATTATGGTGATAAACTTCTGTCGCTTTCTACCTGTGCTTATCATGTAGAAAATGGAAGATATGTTGTTATAGCAAAGAAGATTGACTGATACCAGAGGCCACAGGAATGAAAAAAGAAGGTATTAACCCTTTAATCTTTATACTCAGTGGATTTATCACTCTATTAACAGCTTACGAGATAGGTGACATGGCATTTAATGCCTTAGGGTATACTACAGAAAGAGGCCATGCTTTTTTGAGCGGCTTTATAATACTTATCTGCATACTGATTGCGTTTTTTATCGACAGACATCTTCTTCAGAACGGAAGTGTTGAATTATCGCCGTTCATGGATATTGCTGTATACTTCTCGGGAACTTTCCTTCTTATAGTATTTCTAAGCATTTTCGTTAAAGGCTTTATTCCTGTAACTTATGCCGTTATGCTGGTTGCAACCGTGATTCTTGTTTTGAGATGGTATAATACATATGTAAATGTAATGCCCATTGATGAAATTGAATCAGGCGATGAAACGTCTGTCGAGGCAGAAGTAGATGACCCGGAATATTATGAAGCCGATAATAATGTACTTGAAATAGTGCTGGATGATGACGAAGAAATTCAGACGGATGATAAAGAGATAAAACAGACGGAAGATTCCGGGAACGGAATAATCATTCCTATTGCTTTGTATGTTCTGTTACACATTTCATTTGTTGTGCTTGGCATACTGGCTCTCAGAATTATTCAAACCAGAAGTCAGAGTATTGTGTATTATCTACTGATACTTCTGACGGCCTGTCTTACGATTCTTTTCAAAGCTTTATACAGGAAATATCCATCCGAAAACAAAAAGAGAGATGAACTGATCGGCTGTATTGTTATATCAGTCATAGTTGCTGTTTATCTTTCGACTATGTCCATATTGACCGGATTTGTATATCTTCTTGGAGCTGCAGTCGCAAGGGTAGTTGTACCCGCTGTATTTGATAACTGGGGTACCGGTGGAACTGAAAAGGTTAACAAAAACAAGATACTTACATCCAATATTACTTTCAGAATATGTTCACTTATAATCCTTATGATAGCAGTATGGTTGCTCAGCTATGGGGCTGTCTGGGAGACTGAGTATCTGGCTTTAATTGCCGCCGCACTCACGATATCTGAGAATTAAAATATCAAAAACAGAATATGTATATAAGGGAGCATATCAATATTTGCTCCTTTTTTTTATCAATATGAATATCTTGTGAAGGAATAGTCTAAATATTGCGAAAAATCGTCATTTGTGATAGAATTATGTCAATTCTTAAGGCAATATTACCTACGGGAATACCGAATAAACATAAGGAGGACATACTTATGATTAAAATCGGGAAAGTAGGGAAGAATTATACAGTATCAGTTAAAGAAAGCTCCAATAGGAATTCTGATAAAGGATTCACGTTAGTGGAGCTTATTGTCGTGCTTGTTGTTATAGCAGTCCTTGCTGCCATATCAGTTCCTGCGCTCTTAGGATTCATTGATCATTCAAAGAAAAAGAGCTATAAGCTTGATGCTGAAGCAGCACTTAAGGCATCACAGACTGCCTTAACAGAAGTTTACAATGACTCAGGTAACATACTCAGTGCAGCCAGAAGATATAAAGCCTGGAAGACTTCAGGCGTAGACGGTGTTGATTCCGATGATAGTTATGATGCCAGCGGTAAGTACAGTAAATTCCAAATGTGGACTGTTAATCAGCTTGTAGCAGGTAGCGGTGCCGGTTCCACTACAGCAACTATAGATAAAATATCCAGTTATACAGTCGCTTATGCTTTATATACTGTTCCGAAAAGTGAAGGCGATTACGTCGTATTCTACAACGGATCCGAATGGGAAGTTTATGATGACATGGATGCTCTTAACGAAGAGCTTGTTAAGGCAGATTCTGCATATTCAAAGCTGAATGCCGGCTTTAGTGAAAATGTTATATATATGTGGCCGAACACTCCCGGATGTGACACTGCCATGGGCGAATACACTGTCAACACTTCTGACTGGGAGCAGAGAGACGATGATGATGAATTCATTGAAAAAAAAGTGACACTTCACGGCTTCAAGAGGTTTGAAAAAGGTGTTTCTTTTGCAACAGGAGAGAGTTCTTTTGATGACATTACAGTTGTAGTTCGTATGGATAACAAGAATAATGTAACCGTACCTTGGACTATCTCAGAGGGCAGCATCTCATTTATAGATGAAAGTGAAAAAACATATACTCTGAATATAGATGATCCTTTCGAGTTTACCGGAAATTGGTTTATAAATGATACGAAAAATAAAATCACACTTGAAAGTACGGATCTTGTTACAAGAATATTTGCAGCAGAAAATCCTGTAACCGAATTGACAGCAGCAGCATATCTTCCTTATGAAGAGAGAACCATTACATTTAAGGCATTCAATCCGAATACGCTGTGGTTTGGAGATAAGTCTGCAAATATAGCGGAAAGAAAGATAACTTTCAGAAAGTATCTTGGCGACTTTGATGAAACAATAAGCCTTACCGGTAACGATGATATCGTTGATGAAGACGGAAATCCAAAGCCTGCTTGTGAATGGACTGACTATGAAAATGACGTTAATTATCTGGATAAAGATATTGAAGAAGGCGAAGAACCCGAATATGGCTATGAATTCTTAGGTTGGGCTCTGAGTCAGGGTAAAAAGTCAGTCTACGAGAAAAATGGTAATGAGTTAAAGTCATATAATGGTATTCAGCAGCTTTGGAATCGTGTTTTCTGGTCAGATGATGACAAAGAGAATCCTGTAGATCATGATACAGCTGAATCATATGTATTTACAGGAATCATGAAGTGCACAAAGGATGTCAAACTTCTTTCCGGTGAACATGCATCATTTAAGAAGAACAGCGCTACGGAGCTTGATATTACTGTCAGCCTTTTAGAGCTTACAGGCAAGCTTACCGATGAATTTGATTTATATAAGAATAACGAGATAGTACCCGCCAGTGGTTACAGACACAGCGGCTGGAAACTGACTAAGATAAATGATGTTGCTGTTACCGAATCTAAGAGTAATAAGTTTGTCGATAGGGGTATAACACCTATTAAAGCTTATGTACAGCAATTTATACGACAGATTGCTACGCCGGGTAGTATTCTTGAATTTACAGCTATTATAGATCCTGGATCGAGAACTAGGTTTATTGAATGGGGCAATAGTAATTTAAAAAATAATTGTTTTGCAGGACAAATAGCCTGTATGAATAGTTCCGATAATGAAGGGACAAGAGATAATCACTTTGTTGAATTCTCTAGAGTTAATTATGATGATGCATTATTACTTTTTAATAAAGACGGTGCTTCCAGTATATTTAGTGTATATAAATCCAAGACAGGATCTGACCTTATAAAGGATTATGAAGATTCTGACAAAGAAAAGCATAAATGTGAAAAGTGTTCTGGACATTGCAAAACACAGATTATGAACATTCCATTCAGTAATGGTTCGCTTTCGGGAACACTGGTAAAGGTTTTTATTCTTTGGGACGGTGATGATCAGGTATACAATGTACCGGCATATGGATTTAACGTTAAAGATTCTAGTGGAAATTATCATGGTTTCTGGTTCTCAAGAGAGGAACACCCTGAGTTGAAGGGTAATTTCAAACACCTGTTTATGGGTATGACCAATGTAAATCTTTCCAATGCACATCTTGGAGACTGGAACACTTCAACATGTACAAACATGAGTTCCATGTTTGAGAAGAGCAATTTCCACACTGCTGATCTTGATCTCAATGATTGGGATTTTGGTTCTGTAGAAACCATGCAAAATATGTTTTGGTTATGCCCAGAAGTCAAATCTGTTAATATTACTGGTAAAACCATGAATTCTCTTACGAATGCCAATACGGTTTTCAAAGAATGTCAAAATCTTACTAAAGTGAATATTACTGGTTGTGTTATGAATGGAAAGCCTACTAACATGTATCAAATGTTTATTAACTGTACTAGTCTTTCCGAAGTCAGCTTTATCGACTGCAATATGAACACTGTAGTAAGTATGAAAGAAATGTATAATAACTGTACAAATCTTTCAAGTATAAGTATTACTGGGTGCAACTTTAATAACCTTAATAATATTCAGCAAGAGTTTAATAACTGCACAAATCTTGCAAGTGTAAGCATTGACGATTGCAGTATTAACAGTCTTGGAAGCATGGCTTCATTGTTTAATGGCCGTACGAATCTTACAAGTGTCAGTATTTCCGGCTGTGATTTGTCCAGTGTTACTACTATGCAGGGAATATTTAATAACTGCACAAATCTTACAAGTGTCAGCTTTGATGGCAGCAGTATTAACAGTCTTGGAAGCATGTCTCAAATGTTTAAAGCTCGCACGCATCTTACAAGTGTCAGCTTTGACGGGTGTGATTTGTCCAGTGTTACTACTATGCAGGAAATGTTTAGTGGTGATACAGCACTTGAATCTCTCAGTTTTGAAGGTACAAACACATCATCCATTACGACAATGAAGGAAATGTTATTGAATTGTAATTCATTAGAAACACTTGATGTAAGTATGCTTGATGCAAGTAATGTAACAACTACTCAGTCTATGTTTGAGAATTGTTATAAATTAAAGACTTTAACAGTAAGAGATGGTGGAGAATCAAAGTTCTTATTTGCTGATAAATTAACTACTGTTAGCAAGATGTTTAAGAACTGCTATAATCTTGAAAGCTTCGATGCAACCGTTTACGGTGATTGCAGTTCGCTTACAAATATAAGCTCTTGGTTCTATCGCTGTTATAAAATTCATTTCCTTGATTTTACAAATTTCACTCCTGGAACACTGAATAATGAAGCTGAGGCTTTTGATTTTATCGGATTACAAAAAACTGAAGGAAATGCTTCGGTAGGTGATGGATTAGGAGTTGCTATATTTGCTGACGAACCATGGAACTGTTCAAACGCAACTGCTTCAATAAACTTCTGGTGGTCATACCTTTATGGTACTCCATCATATAATGATGGTGGTACTAATGATTCTAATATGATGTCAAGACCATCTGAAGGTTTTGTCAAAAACAGCACACAGCATTTCCGGCCTGTTCATAAAGAAGATTTGGATAAATATGTTTATCAAAAGAATAGTACTATGCAGGGTAAACCTGTAACATGTATAAGCGGCGGATTCTTCAACTATATAGATGATGATCCTGATTTCTACAATAAAATGAAAGAAGAGCACGGTCCATAAACTGAGGAAGATATATGATAGTATCAAAAGACAGAAAACTTAATAATTTCTGTAATAAATGCAGTAATAACAACAGCGGCTTCACTTTAGTGGAGCTTGTTGTCGTGCTTGCACTTATGGCTATACTCTTCGGGACTGTTATAGCCGGTGGACTCGGATGGCAGGACTGGGCTCGTTTTAATCATGAAGAGACTGTTGCTGAGGATATATTCTTCGTTGCTCAGAATCAGCTTACAGAGCTTGATTCAAGTGGAGCGCTTACGAATAAAGTTGTAAGACCTCTTATGAGTGGCAATAATTATAACCCTGACTATGTTCTTGCAACTGCTAAAAACAACACATCGCTTACGAAGATAGCATATAGCTCGGAAAGCGGCGGAAGTAAGAAGTATTATGTTTGGAATGAAATATGGGATACATATCTTACAAATAATAATGTAAACAGCCAGAGAGCTACTATTATACGTCTTATGGCTAACAGTGGGGATTATGATCTCTATATGAAGAAGAGAAGTAACCCATCATCAGGTTCGGAACCCGTAGGAAAAGGTGCAGAGCTCCTTTTTGACCTGATAGCTCCATATGTAACTGATACATCCGTACTTAATGGGTCTATAGTACTTGAATTCTCTCCGGAGGCCGGACAGGTATTTTCTGTCTGCTACTCAGACAGGGCTGATTCATTTATATATGCAAATTCTAATTCCGGAAATAATATACAGATAAATGACAGAAGAATTCAGATCCGAAGAGACAATATGGTGGGCTATTACAGTTCAGATAAGCTCTACGAGAAGTTGAAGGGAATAATTGAAAATGAAACGGATCTCAGGCTTGAAATAAAGAATGATATGCTCCTTGAGATGATCGTAAGCCTCAGAAATCCATCTTCCAACTCTCTGAAAAATGGAGACACTCTTGAGTTTGAAATCTTTGATGGAACGAATTCTGTTGATACATCTGTTATGAGTTTTTCTTTGGAATATGACAGTACTGCGTTCCCTACCGACCTTTCAGCTGCGTCTAAAAATCCAACAACTGTCAGCATTAGTTTTGCTGACACGGCAGGTGCTTATGCAGGTCAGGAAGATGTAGAATTCAGACTTCCTGTGTATCTTTCATCTGACAGAAAGCTTCATATAATACTTGATGCTGCAGATGTTCAGGCTGGAACATATGTCTATAACAGGGCTCTTCTCGATTCATCCAACACTGATGGTAAGCATGCTTATTATGAAGACAGATTTAAGAATACATACAGTTTCTACAGATTCGGACTTCTTACCGGAGAAGCTTCAGATGTACATTATATCTATGGTAAGCTGACACATAAGGATTCAAGCGGAGTCGCTGATGAAGGAACCTATAGTGAAAGATATATCGGGGAAAGCGGAGAGAATCCGGATGGATATGTTGAACATACTGATGATTCCTGCAGAAATGATAATGGATTCTATGGCGAATGCACTACATTTGCAAGCTATACTCCTAATGGATCTGATTCAATTCGAACACTCGAGATAGATAACCCAAGACATTTCTATAATATCAGATACGAATCTGATTATAAGAAGAATACAGGAATTTCTAATACATTTAAGCTTATTTCAAATATAGACTGGAATGACATGATAGGAAAGGGAGAGAGTGACGTTAACTATTTCCTTAATTCTTATGATGCTTCAGTAAGTCCTTATAAAGCACATTCAGGCATTGATTATGATGGACTTAATCCGGCAACCGGGGATGACCCTACTGATACATCTGTATATCCTTTCCCGGGCTTCAGATGTCTTGATGCAAAGGATACTCTTACACAGGAAAATCCTAATCATGCAGTTGATGAAAGCGTTGCTGCAGGTGACAGCTTCACTATAAGCAACCTAACTATTTCAACAAGTGCTAATATAGTTTACGGTGTATACGACACTGTATTCTATGATAATGCTCCTGAAGATAAGAAAACTGAGTATGCAAATGTTAAGAAGGCTTGTCTGAATGATGCTGATTTTACTGGAATTACCGGATTATATGACAATACTGCTTTTACGCTTGGTAAGGATCAATATTATAACAAAATGGCACTTGACAGTTCCAAATCGAAACTTGCCAGAGGAGGACAGCTTCCGCTCGGTCTTTTCGCTGAGAATCTTGGTACCATAGAGAACATAACTCTTGATAAACATATCGTAAGGGGTATGGAGGTTGTTGGTTCTAGTAAAAATATCATTTATTCATGTATGGTAGGTGGTTTTGCCGGCAATAATATTGGTACTGTAAAGAGCCTTGCCCTGCTTAATAGTGCGAAAGATGAAACAAATGATTCAGTTAATAATAAGACTCATATTAATGGTAGAACTGATGTCGGCGGTATAATAGGTCGTGAATCCTTTACTAATACTAAGGGTACTAATGTTACTCTTGAGAATCTTTATAATGAAGGAAATGTAACAGGATATGAGAATATCGGTGGTATAGTCGGAAGAGCATATGTTCATTATGTTAATGATAATGACAATGATGATCTTTACAGCTTTTATGACGCTGATGCTCACTTAGACGCTGGTTATAATATTCCTGCAGATGAGACAAGTATTCCAAGATACAAGTATTATCATGATGGTTATACTATAACTGACACTGGCATATCTATGAGTGGTGTTGCAATATTCCGCGCAAGAACTGTGTCAATAGAAGATTGTCATAATAAGGGTCTGGTTGGTGGAGACTCTCTGCTTTATAGTAACAATAATTATATATTTGATGGAATAAATACAAATTCAAACGATTATTCTCTTCATGGCTCGTTTATAGGCGGCATTGCCGGAATCACTATAGATGGGTATATGATGGATATTAACAGATCTTCTAAAATTAATATCGGAACTAATATGTATGTACTTCAGTATTATATAAATAAGGGCTTCCATACAGGGGCATTCTCTTATATGAAGATAAAAGACTGTAGCAGTACATCTCTCTATGACAAGACTTATATCTATGGACTTGATTTCACATCAAAGTCTGCAGTCAACAGAGATTGCTATGTAGGCGGTCTTATAGGTTACACCAGATTTAGTTCAATCAGCAATTGCATAACTGGAGATGAAGCCTTACTTGATGTATCTAAAGATAAAGTTTCTGCTGTACTTGGACGAAGATATGTTGGCGGTGTTGTAGGATGTTCCGATCAAACATATTTTTCAAAAGATGGTTCAGAAACCTATACCGCAGAAAACTACAACCTGGTAATTGGTGAAAGATATGTAGGAGGCGTCGCTGGAGGTGTTGGAATCGGCGATGTTGATACTGGAACTTTAGATTTTAGAAACCCTTCTAAGAATGAGGCTAGTTCTCCTTCGAATACACAACCACCGGATAATTCTAATGATATTGCTCAATTAATGGTAAATCATGGAATCGCTCTGGCATGGAGAGATTCAAAAGTCTTTAATGATGAAAAGGATATGACTGGTATAACATCTTCTATGGGTTCAGGATGTGTAGGTGGAATTGTTGGTGCCTCAAGATCAGGCATCAGAGGCTGTGACAATATCCAGTCAGAAAAAACCAAAAAGTATAATCTGAGACTTATTGGTTTTACGGATACACAGATTTCCAATTGGAATAATCTTTCCACAGAAGACATTCTTAGTGTTGCTGACAATTCTAAATTCGGCGGAAATTGTTCAGGTGGAATTCTTGGAGCTCAGGACGCATCCGGTTTTATCAATCGTAAAAAGGGATCAAAGTATAGATCTCAGATAGATGCTATAGTATTTGGTCAGGATTATGTTGGCGGTGGCTTAGGCGTTCAGTATGACACTGGATATGCTTATAATTTCTATCCGTTAAAAAAATCTGGCTCAACAGGCTGTATCATCATTGGTCGTGATAGTGTTGGCGGTTTAATTGGAAAATATAAGGGTGGCAATATAAATTATCCGGATGCAAATACCAATAATAATAACTGTTTGGATGACAAGATAACAGCCTCCTTCTCCGTATATGGTAGGATTGCTGTAGGTGGCGTAGTAGGTATAATACAAACCAATAATAATTCTGGTTGCTACGCCAATATAGATAGTACTGACGGAGTAAGTATAAATGGTATAGCATTTGTTGGTGGATTTGCCGGTTATAACTGTGTTACGAATCCTAGAATGTCCGGACACCTGTCAGGTATAGAAGTTAATGCAAAGTATTTTGCAGGTGGATATATAGGTCTTCTTAAGGGTAATGAAGTTAATTTTATAGTTAACCGCCCTGATAATAATTCGCACTTAGATTCAACTGTTAATATTAAGCTTGGTGATATAAAGGTTAATTCAGACATCTTTGCTGGTGGTGTTGCGGGTATTTGTATAATACCTTCATCAAGCTATAAGGATCTTAATGCTACAAACGGTTATATTACTAATGTCGGAACTTTGCATAGTCTTATTTTGGATAACCTTTATCAGGATAACAGCTACATAAATGCGGCTGCTGCATATAGTAAGATTGTAAAAGGTGATATATCCGGAAATATTGTCTTTAATAATGATAAGGATAATGAAAAAACACTTAACATGTCTATGCCGAGGGTTAAGGTTAATGGTGTTAATCAGAATTTTGAGAATACCGTAACGGTTGAATCCAAAATCTTTGCGGGTGGTCTGTTCGGTTATATACCTGAGGGAACGAATCTCAAGATTACTAATTTCACTAATAACGGAAATATCAAGGTTACCGATTATGTTGGTGCCGGCAGTGGTACAAGTGTATCAGAGGCTCCGAGTGCCTCCGATAAATACGCATATATGGGTGGAATAGTAGGCAGAGTTCCGAAGGGAACTATCCTTGATAACTGTATGAACCTTTCAACAGGTGCATATAGTGAAGGTACAGATTACAGTAAGGATGACTCTTCTTATTACAGTGCCGATAATGCTACATATCTTGGCGGACTTACTGAGGTTAATGCAGGAACCATACAGAATTGTATGAACAAGACTGATTTTAAATACGATGATATTAATGTCGGTGCCCTTGCCGGTATAAATGCCGGAGAGGCTGAGATAAGCGATTGTGTAAATCTCGGAAGTATAAAGGGTGAAAAGGCTGCTGGAATAGTAGCAGGATCAAGCGGTTCAGATGTTGTAATCCTTTGTCGTAATTATGGCAAAATTGAGGGTGCTTCCGGCAGCTATGGTATCGCAGCCGGAGCGGTAGGAACTATCACAAAGAACCTTGAAGCTGGCGGACTCGGATTGTCAGTAAATGATGATGACCCTGTTGCACCGCAAAAATCTAAAGAACCTCTGGACTTTACAAATCGTGAAAGGAATTTCTATATATATGGAAATGTAAAGCAGTCGGATCTTGATAATGGATCAGGTAATCAGAGTACCGGAGATATATATTTCAGTTCAAATGATAATAATCTTGTACCTGCGCTTTCAATACCTGAAGTAACTCATGATGAAGAAGCAGGTACATATACACTGAATGTTGATGAGACCAGATTTAAGAAAATAAGTCTCACTAATGATTCTGATGAAACAAGAAAATATGTCAATAATATTCAGATTGCTTCACCTTCCGGTGGACTTGATATGGACTTCTTCAGGATATACTGGCTGCGTCTGTACTCACAGTATGGTTTTAAATATACCGTTTCATTTACCTATCTTGATGATAATAATGAAGAGCAGAGAGTTTATTATGATCGAGCTATAAATAAAATGGCCAATTTTGATGATACTGCTGAGCCGGATACGGATATTGGCTATCACAACCAGGATGTTCTCTGTTATGACGAGATTAGTATAAGAGATAATAACGGTAACAGAATAAAACCTGTTAAGATTCAGATCTATGCAGATTACCAGGAAAGTGTTGGCAATGAAGAGTTCTGGTACAGTGCATTTACCTGGGGTAAATATACTGATACCGGCCGAAACGAGTATATGATTGTTGACGAAGCAAATAAAGTATCAACATCTGATATGACATCTGCAGCACTTAATACAGCTTTGATAGATACTGCTTACATATCATGCAATCATGATACTGCAAATGAAAAAGTAAGATATTCTACAATTGATCGTTGGTCAAAGCAACTTGTAATACTTGAAGGAACCGATGGTAAGTATAATCTCGTATATAAGAGATACGGTATGTACAAGAGAGATAATGAAGGCAATCTTGTTAAACTGATGCCGAACGGCTTCTTTAATCCGGCATTCGAGGATAAGACTCCTCAGCAAAAGTATGATACTTTCGACAAATGGTTTGTTGAGTCATTTGCAGAAGATACTGAGAATTACCCGGATTCTGATTTTGTAAACTAGCTCAATCACTTTATAAGGATAGACTATGAAGAATAAGAAAACTAAAATCTTATATGGCAATAACAAAGGCTCTGCTCTGATGGTTGCTATAATCATCATAGCTATCCTTATGATATTCACTTTTTCGCTTGTACTGGTGTCTTATACTCTTTATTCTTCTCAGAACAAGAAGATTCCTGCGAGGAGATGTGCAGAGGCTGCAAACACTCTGAGCCAGGCTTTGGATACAGAGCTTACAGATTCAGAAGCATGTCAGAACAGTGATCTCTGGAGATATCTAAGGTTTCATATATTCCGTAATGACTGGACATTCTATGATCCGGCTATTGACGGTCATAATAAGGATAACGCCTTTAAATACTATGAAATGAAGGTTAATACCAATTATATTAAACAGTTCAATGATTCTCTTAAAGCAGAGGATCCGAGTGCTGATTCAAAAGCTAATCTTGATGGATATCCCGGAAAGGTAGAGCTTTGTATATACTGGATGCTTTCCGAAGATATCTATAAGAATATGAGTAAGGATGATATTGCGGCTCTGACACCTGAAACTCTTACAGATGAACAGAAAAAGGACAGCAGACTGTTTATAGAAATCACCTGTGAAACTGCAGGTCAGTCGTATACCGTAGTAAATGAGTATTCACTTACGATGAGAGAGTATCTGACTTCTGATACAACTGATAAAAATGAACAGAACAAGCTTTTTAAGAGCGCAAAAAGCTACAGTAAGAATCCTCTGTATAATACCGACAGTTCAGGAGAGTTCTATACAGTCACAGAAGATGATCAGAAAATGAAATGGATCTGGAAATTTGAATCAAGAAGTTGAGGCTATATGAAGAAAATTAAAGTTTTAAAATTGAACAATAAAGGTTCTACGATGATAGAAACCCTCGTCGCTTTTCTGGTTCTTATGATAGTATTGGCGGCTCTCTTTAAGATGGTCAGCTTTTCCTCTGAGCTTCGTATGAGGTCAGTAGATACAGGAAATGTCCTCGCTGATTTCAATCAGGAGCTGTACAGTAAAGGCAGCTACAGTAAGATTAAGAAAACAAAATTCAAAACAGATCTTACTCTTAGTGAAGGAAAACAGGGACCGCTTTTCTATATAGTTCCTGCTGATACGGCTGATGGAAATACTGACAATGCACTTTGGGTAACTGATATCAATGCATATGGATTTACATATGATGAATCAGACAGCCTGATAAAGGATGAGAATATAATAGCTCCAAAAGCTATGCAGTTTGTACATGAAAAGGATGATTCTGAATGATAAGTATTCTTAAGAAAAAACTTCATAAGAATAATTCAGGCTTTACACTTACTGAAATGATCGTCAGTTTTGCACTTTTGGCTATCTTTCTTGTTGCTGCGTCTGCATTTATCGGAACTATCACAAATCTTTTTTATAATATAAAAGGTGAGACATATTCCAGGCAGGTTTCGGATATTCTTCTTCAGAAGCTCGAATCTGAGATAGATGGATCCAAGTATGAAAAGAACTCAGATAATAATCTGAAAATCCTTGCCGGGTATGACAGTGATACAGAAGCAGATGTCGGTAACGTAATAGATCTGTATGACAAAACTGATACACACGTAAAGATCTATTCAGAAAAAGCAGGTGAACCTGATTCTCAGAAAGATGAGATTAAAATATATTATTATCCTATAGGAAGTCTCGGTGAAACGACCTGGAGATTCGATAAGAGTGTATATAACGGTTTTGAGGTAAAAGAGCTGAATTTTGTAAGAGGCAGTCATCTTGCAGATTTTACTGCCGCTTCAGATTATGGTGTGAATCCGTCAGGCACTTACGATGATGATGTAATAATCATATTTTTAAAATTAGACAGTTCAAGATACGGAGAATATTATTTTTACAGATTTGTACGTATGTATAATTACGAAGACTAATTCACTGGTGTGGGGAACAGGGAAAAAGGTATGGTACAGGAAAAATCCGCTTTCAGGATAGGCAAGTTAATAAAGATAATACTTATAATTATCGCTATACTCGTCATATGTACGGCAGTTTTTGCAGTCTTTAAAGTTAAGATAGATGCAAAGGCTGCTCTTCGTGATGCCAAAAATGTCCGTATGGCTCTTCAGTCTGCCGATATAGAAATGTATGGTGAGGGCAAATGTATATATGATCCAAAAAAGAAAAATGGTATAGCTGAGGGTGTTAAGGAGAAGTCCGAGAAGATATATGTATCAGACGGAACTTATGCCATAACCTCATATAATAAGTCTAAACACGAGCTTACCGGAATGACATTCAAACGCGGACGATACACAGTCTATTATCTGAGTAATGGATATGAAGAAGCATGGGACGTAGATTATATATTGAGGATTTACTCCTTCAAAGGTGAACCGGAGGATTAAGTGAGTCGGCATTATATATTTCTTAGTATTACAATCATAATAGCAAGGATATTCATTGAACTGATATTCTTTACTATAGGTGCCAGTATATTCTCATTCTTAAATGTGATCATATACCGACTTCCCAGAAAGCTTCAGTTCACACTTGGAAAGTCAATGTGTACCTCGTGCAAACACACTCTGATGGCAAAGGATCTTATTCCTATTATATCCTGGGTCAGTCTTAAGGGCAGATGCAGATACTGCGGAGAGAAGATATCTGCAAGATATACGGTGATAGAAGTACTCGGAGGCGCCTTCGCTGTAGCAGTCACACTGTTACTTGGTATAAATATATGGGCTTTATTAGTGTTTATTCTTCTGGGCATTCTAACAGCGGCGTCATGCATTATATATGATAAATTTGTGGGTAAAAGTGAATAATATTGTACTTGTACAATAATAATATAACGGAAAATATAAGCAGTTGACATAATTTATTATAATAGGTAAAATTATAGTAACTGTTTTGTGTTCTGTATTAATGTGGGGAATGGAGTCAGAATATGGCAGTAAGCTATAGGTACAGAGCTCAGAATTCAGATGGTAAGATTATTACCGGTGAATTAAAAGCTAATGACGAAGCGGAGCTCCATGGCAAATTAAAAAATGACGGTATGCTTCTTATAGAAGCAAAGGAACTTGTGAAGAGTAAAACCGCACACAAGAAGCTTAAGTATGACAGAGTTGCAGACTTTGCCAGAAACTTAAGCAAACTTCTTGGCGCAGGTGTTACTCTTGTTCGTGCGCTCAGAATTATTGCAGATGATGAATCTATCAAAGAAAGTGAAAGAGCGATATATAATGATATACTTCGTCTGGTTCGTTCAGGTATACCACTTTCAGATGCTATGGAAGAGCAGGGTGGAGTCTTCCCGGCTCTGTTCGTAAATATGATAAGAAGTGCCGAATCCAGCGGTAATATGGATGAGACTGCAGGAAACATGGCGGAATATTACAGCAAGGAGTACAGACTTCAGCAGAAGATCAAGAGCTCTACAACATATCCTAAGATACTTGGAGTTTTGATCGTCATCGTCGTCATAATACTTATGGGCTTCGTGCTTCCGCAGTTCGATTCGCTTTTCGCTCAAATGGATACACTTCCTATAACAACCAGAATACTTATGGCTATAAGTGGTTTTGTATCTAAAAAATGGTATATACTGATATTCATCTGTGTAATACTATTCATGCTGTATAAATTCCTTGTTTCCTTACCACCGGTTAAGCTCCAGCTTGATAAGATGGAACTGCGTATACCTAAGATTGGCGGATTGAGAAAGATTGTATATACAGCCAGATTCTCCAGAACACTGGCAAGTATGTATTCTGCAGGTATTCCTATAGTTACCTGTCTCCAGATAGCAAAGACAACCATAGGAAATTCGTATATAGAAAGTCAGTTCGACGATATGATAGCAGAGATACGTTCCGGAAAGACTCTGTCAGACGGACTTGCAGGTATAGATGGCTTTGTAAAGAAACTACCTTCTTCTGTCAGTGTCGGAGAAGAAACCGGTGCTCTTGACTCAATGCTCATATCCATAGCGGATCAGATGGACTATGACAGTGAGATAGCAGTAGAAAAGCTGGTTGCCATGGTTGAACCTGTAATGATAGTTGTTATGGCAGTTGTTGTCGGATTCATAATGATAGCTGTAATCCAGCCTATATATAGTTCATATCAGTCCATAGCAGGACAGACTAAATAATAATAGAATTTAGTATTTTTATAGCAAACATAGAGGTTAAAGAAAGCAAAGTTTCAGTAGAAGGAAGAAGAGTATGAGCGTAAGCGTATATTTCTCAAATCAGATAATCCAGATAGCTGTCGGTACAAGAGGTAAAACCGGTACACTTAAACAGGTTTATACCACCATTGCACCTGAGGGCAGCATCATCAACGGAATAATCATGGATGCCGATGCTCTTGGCGGTCACATGAAGCAATTCTGGGAGAGCAACAACCTTCCTAAGAAGGATGTTTTCCTTATTGTGAACAGCAATAAGATAGCCGGAAAGAAGCTTGAGATTCCGAGCATGAATGCCAAGAAAACTAATGAGTTTATTCTTCGTGAATTCTCTGACCTTCAGCGTGAATCAGAAGAGAATACTATAGCTTATACTCCTATAGGAGTTGATAAGAAGACCAAGGTTAAGCTCCTGTACGCAGAAATGGCTCCGAAGGAGCAGTTGAACGAATTCCTGAACATTTTCACAGAAATCGGAATCACTCTCAAGGGTATCATTTCTTGTGAGGGCAGCATTATCGGATATGCTCAGATGACTCTGACAAAGCTTTCAAAGACTTTTATCCTTCAGATAATAAACGGTAATCTTGTATCAAATGTACTGTTTGTTGACGGAACTTTCAGTTATTACAATTCAGTTCGTTGTTTCAATGAACCCGGTACACCTGGATATATGGATGATCTTGCTCGTTCACTGAATCAGCTTGAACAGTTTATGAACGCTGAAAAAATACAGTCAAAGGTCGAAAGGATATTTGTTGCAGGTACAGATGCAAATGATCTGAATATATATAATCAGGTTATAAGAGACCATGGCGTTGATGCAAATGCCGAACTGGTTAATACAGGTCTCAGTACATTTCCTGTGCTCCTTCACGAATCTCAGAAAGCTCTTTTTGCTGTCAGTGGTCTTTTCGATCAAGGCGCTGAAAGCAATTTCCTTACTAATTTTTCAGTCAAAAAGGATGCTGAAACAGAGATAGATCCTTTCCTTAAGAAAGCAATCATCGCAATCGTTGCAACTCTTCTTGTTATGCTGGCTGGATTTGGAGTTTCTTTAGGCATCAGAATTGTAAAACAGAATAAATATAAAAAGGCTAAAGAATATAATAAGAGCCCTTCTGTTATATTTACAAGCTCAGAATATGATACCGCCGTAAATAAGCGTGACTCCATGCTTGCAAAGTATAATTCTATTAATACTGTTGTTGAGACACTGGACTCTTATCCTGTCTGTAACGATATGGTTATAGATACCATAGAGTCAACAGCCAGTGGATATGCTAAGATAGAGATTATGAGCTTTGATGCGGAAGAAGGCAGAGTTACATTTTCCGCTAAAGCTGATAACGTAAAAGATATATACAAATTTATAGACAAATTACTTCTTGAATCGATATTCATGAATGTTGACCATACCGGATATACCTACGATGAATCTGACAAGCTTTATGATATTCATGTTACATGCACGCTTGCTGAATCAGTAGGAAGAGAAGAATAGGAGGAGGAGTATCATGAAAAGTACTATGTCAATGAAAGACAAGAAGCTCCTCGTCGGAATGTTTATCTTTGTAATAATAGTCGCCATAGGATATTGGGGAATACTTCCGCAGATCAAAGCCTGCAAAGAACTCGATGAGAAGCTGGAAAAAGAAGAAGAAACCAAAGAAATCAATGAAATTAAGCTTATAAATGTCGGTGCTATACAGATTCAGGCTGATGAATACGAAGAAGAGATAGCCAATATGAAGGATGAATTCTATCAGATCCTTACAAGCTCCGAGGTTGACAGAATGATGACAGAAATGGCAACTGACAATGGACTTGATATCTATGAACTTAATTTCAATATGCCGAAGGATCCAACTGAAAGACTTGCCTACCAGTATTCAGAATTATACCATACGCAGCTTGATATGATGGCAAATTATAAAGACTCAGGCGATGATGAAGAAGATGATGTTGAAAAGGACCTGGAGGATCTGGGGCTTTCAGATGAAAAAGATGACTCATCTGATTCTAAGAGTAAAAAGAATAAAAAGACAGTTGAAGATATAAATGATGAGGTGTTCGGCGAAGAACCGGGCGCTTACAGACCAAACACCCAGATATATGCAGTCCCTGTTACCATGACTGTTGGTGGTAATACAAGTAATCTGAATAACTTCATTAAGGATATTATTAACAGTGATAAGAGAATACTTATAGTGGGATACTCATGGGGAACTTACCGTCAGCTGGCTAAGAATAATCCTGAAGAAGATTCCACCGGAACTGATGATTCAGTTAAAATCATCACAAAGAAATCTCTGACTGTGAAACTGGAAATATACATGTGTGATACATCGGATGTAGCAACAGAAACAGATGCTGCTGAGGAATGATTATAATAGGGGACCGATGATATGGAGATGAGATCAAACAAAAACATACGAATTGGAGATGTACTTAAGGAATTCGGCTATGTAACCGAAGATGACATAAGTGCAGCTCTTGAGTATACAAAGACTCACGAAGGCGTACGTCTGGGTGGTGCTCTTATAGAAATGAATATCATCACTGAGAAACAGATGCTCGAGGCTCTGGGTAGAAGACTTCAATATGATGTTGTCAATATCTCCGATCTGGCCGTAGACATAAATGCTGTTGAAACTATACCACAGCCACTTGCTGAAAAGTATGGTATGATGGCATACAAGATTGAAGACGGAATCCTTCATCTTTTGACAAATGACCCTCTTAATTTCTATGGACTTGAGGATATACGTCAGGTTACCGGTGCTGATCTTAAAATTGAACTTACTGAGAAGCAGCCGCTTGATAATGCTATACAGTATTATTATTCTGAGGTTGCTGCAAAGAAGGCTGCTGACAAAGCTGCCAAGTCATCTTTCGCAGAGGATGATATTATAGAGGTAAATGTTGAAGATGCTGATGATGATACACCTATCATCAATCTTCTTAATTCCCTTGTAGTAAGAGCTTATAATTCAAATGTATCGGATATTCATATAGAGCCATTTGAAAAACATACGTCAGTTCGTATGCGTATGGACGGTGTAATAGTTGATTTCATGACGCTTCCGAAAAATATTCATAATTCTCTTATTGCCCGTGTTAAGATTATAGGTGATCTTGATATTGCCGAGAGACGTATACCTCAGGACGGACATTTCAAGACAACAGTTGAGGGCACTCCAATTAACGTCAGAGTGTCTGTTATACCAACTGTTTTCGGTGAGAAGGCTGTTCTTCGACTGCTTGCATCAGCTGCAACTATAGATCACAGCGGAACCTTCGGTATGAATGAGAGAAACTATCAGATAGTAAGTGATATGCTCCGTTCACCAAATGGTATAGTATATGTAACCGGACCTACCGGATCCGGTAAATCTACAACACTTTATATGATACTTTCTGAATTATCTCAGAGGGCGGTTAATATTTCTACAATTGAAGACCCTGTTGAGAAGAACCTTCCTAAGCTGAATCAGATGCAGGTTAATAATACGGCAGGACTTACTTTCGAAATAGGTCTGAGAGCTTTGCTCCGTCAGGATCCGGATATTATCATGCTTGGTGAGACTCGTGATTCTGAAACTGCTTCAATATCGGTCAGAGCTGCTATAACAGGACACTTAGTACTTTCAACACTTCATACTAATGATGCCGCATCCTCGGTTACACGTCTTATAGATATGGGTATCGAACCATATATGCTTGCAAATTCTCTTGTTGGAATCATAGCCCAGAGACTTGTAAGAAAAGTATGTCCGGACTGCGGTCAGTGGGGTGAACCGACTGAAGAAGAACTTCGTATAGCAGGAAAGCCACTTCCTCGTATCATGCATAAGGTCGGTTGTAAGAAATGTAACGGAACCGGATACAGAGGACGAATCTCGATTCATGAGATACTTCCTATAACGAAGGAAGTACGCAAAATGATCTCTGACGAAGATTCCGCTGATGATATTAAGACTTATGCTCGTAATGAGCTTGGTATGCTCACACTTAAAGAGAGCTGTCTTGAGCTTATAGAACAAGGTCTTACGACCTCTGAGGAGCTGGTTAAGGTGGCATATTATGACTGATTGTGATGAGAATGTGAAAAAATTGATAAAATCACGTGAATTTCATATAATCTGCATATAAAAACTTGCAAAAATTCAAATTACTTGGTAAAATTATACCATCTAATTCATGAGAGAATTGTTTGGTATGTTTCATATCAAGCAAAATAAGTTTTAAGGAGGATAGACTTATGAAGAAGAGTAATAATAAGGGTTTTACACTCGTTGAGCTTATCGTTGTACTTGTTATCCTTGCAATCCTTGCAGCAATTCTTGTTCCTGCACTTCTTGGATATATTGATAAGGCAAAAGAAGGACAGTACGCTGAAGAGGGACATGCAATATTAGTTGCAGCTCAGGGATATGAAACAGAGCAGTATGCTAAGAAAAATAGTACTCCAGTAGCTAATTTTACTGGTGACACCAAAGCTTTAAAGTATGTAAATGACATTGTTAGTCCTACAAAAGTTAAAACACTTACCGTTATACTCGGTACCTCAACTACAGATATACATGATCAGTATACAATTAAGGAATTAACTGTTGAGTTTACATCTCAGGATGGCAAGTTTGGAAAGATGACATTTGATGGTTCTACATGGATTGTCGATACTCCATTTACAGAACAAAAACAAAACGAAGATGGAGAATCAAGCGGAGATGGAGATTGATTTTAATAGCCATTCAATTAAAATGATTATTTAATAGAAAAGCCTGTCGCGATTGTGCGACAGGCTTTTCTATTGGTTGAATTAGCACGAAAATTATGCTAAAATCAGCGGTGTGGGAATAGTAAAAACTAATCCTGATATTCATTAAAAATCTTGCCGGCAGTGGGACTTGAACCCACACGGTGTTGCCACCAACAGATTTTGAGTCTGCCTCGTCTGCCAGTTCCGACATGCCGGCTTCTTAGCTGATTTTGTCAGCCACGTTAATATATCACAAATTATAACAATCGTCAAATAGGAGGAATACATATGAAGGTTCTTGTTACCGGCGGTACAGGATATATAGGTTCTCATACAGTTGTTGAACTTTTGAATGCAGGACATGAAGTAGTTATATTTGATAATCTTTATAACTCTAAAGAAGAAGTAGTTGACAGTATAGAAAAGATAACCGGTAAAAGGCCGAGATTCTTCAAGGCGGATCTATTAGATTTGGATTCCATGAGAGCTCCTTTCGAGTCCGATACATTTGATGCTGTTATTCATTTTGCAGGTCTGAAAGCAGTCGGTGAATCTGTTGCAAAACCGCTTCTTTATTATGAGAATAATGTTGCCGGAACTATTAATCTGGTTAAGCTTATGAAAGAGTATAATGTGAATAGCATTATATTCTCATCATCTGCTACAGTTTATGGTTCTCCTAAGACTGTTCCAATCTTAGAGGATTTCCCTCTTTCTACAACAAATCCATACGGTGCAACAAAGCTTATGCTTGAGAATATTCTTACGGACGTTGCTAATGCCGATCCTGATATGAATGTTGTACTTCTTAGATATTTCAACCCTATAGGAGCGCATGAGAGCGGGCTTCTCGGCGAGGTTCCAAATGGTATACCTAATAACCTTATGCCATATATCATGCAGGTTGCCGTTGGAAAGCTTCCTTGTCTCGGTGTGTTCGGAAATGATTATGATACACATGACGGTACAGGTGTAAGAGATTATATCCACGTTGTTGACCTTGCAAAAGGTCATGTTAATGCACTGTCAAAAACAGTTAAGGGCAGTGGAGTAAACATTTATAATCTTGGAACAGGAACCGGATACAGTGTTCTTGATATTGTAAAAGCATTTGAAAAAGCAAATGATATAAAGATTCCATATGAGATCAAGCCAAGACGTTCCGGCGATATAGCTGTGTGCTATGCTGATCCTACCAAGGCTAAGGAAGAGCTCGGCTGGGTAGCTGAGAAGGATCTCACAACCATGTGTAAAGACTCATGGAATTTTGCAAGAAAGTATTATCTGGGTAACTAAGTAATGGATAGAGATGAAATGTGTCGTAAGCTTAAGCAGAAGCTTAATGACAAAAGATATATCCACTCGATCGGAGTGGAATACACAGCTGCCAACCTTGCATTTCTTTATGGAGAAGATGTAAAGAGAGCAAGGATTGCAGGACTGCTGCATGACTGTGCTAAATGTATACCGACAGACGAAAAACTGAAGAAGGCTAAGAAGCTCGGTATACCTATCAATTCTTCTGAAAAGGCCAATCCTGATCTTCTTCATGGTAAGCTCGGTGCTTATTATGCAAAAGAGAAATTCGGGATTAAGGATGAAGAGATATTGTCGGCTATTGCTTACCATACAACAGGTAAGCCGGCAATGACACTTCTGGAAAAGATAATATTCGTTGCCGATTACATAGAACCGAACAGGAAAATGATATTTGAACTTCCTGAGATACGTAAGGAAGCTTACCAGGATATAGATAAGGCTGTTATGCATATTCTGAAGAATACTCTTGATTTCCTGGATGGTAAGTCAGAAGTTATTGATGTTATGACTGAAACTACATATAAGTATTACTGTCATGAAAAGAGTAAGAAAGATAAAGGTTGATCAAATGGAAGCAAAGAATAAAGTAGATATCATAGAAGATGCATTAAATGACAAGAAGGCATCAAATATTAATATGCTGGATGTTTCAGGCAAGACCACAATATGCGATTTCTTCGTTATAGCGAGCGGCAGCAGCAGAAATCAGATTGAAGCACTTTCTGATAATGTACAGGAGAAGCTTTATGAAGCCGGTGTCACCCTGAAGAACAGAGAAGGCAGAGCAGATGGTGGTTGGATATTACTTGATTATGATGATGTTATAGTACATATATTCACCGAAGAGATGAGAGAGTTCTATGATCTTGATCATACTTGGCGTGATTCAGTTGCTTACGAAAGAAAAAACTAATTTTTGTATCGGGAGAAGCGGTTCATGAATAAAGAACAGCTTATGGAAAAGTTTACAGCGGACATCAATATAGTATCAGCAAGATGTCTTCGAATCTTTTCTTATTTTCTTTTAATATATTATCTATATTTTGCCTTGGTGCTTCATATGAATATACCCAGACTGTCAATAATACTGGGTATATCTTTTGTGATTGCAATGTTTCCGACTGTAGTAGTAAATGGATTCAAGAAGACTGAGAAGATATATACCAAGCACTTCATCATATTCGCAGCAGTTGCCATTATGACCATAATGATAACTGACTTTCAGAGATATGCATTTGCACTTATTCTTTTCCCGCTTCTTATATCAGCACTTTACTTTAACAGGACCTTTGTACTCTATACAGCGATGCTTACCTCACTTGGAATACTGATCAGTTCATTTATACAGAATCACTTTTCTGAGCATCTGATGTACAGTCGGAATCTTTTCACAGGTGATGCATATCTGGAAATGGCTATTCCGAATATAATAATCGTTTCAGTATTGTCCATAATTACTTATTTTGTTGTAAACACCAACAGTAACTATATTAATAAGAATATAGATACAGCCATTACCATGGTAAACAATGAAAAAGGTCTTATATTTGCACTTTCTGAGATAAGTGAAAACAAATCAAAGCTTACAGGTGAGCACATCAAGAGAGTATCTGAATATATGAGAGTAATGGCTAAGGCAGCAGGATTCGATGATGACTATTCAGATAAGCTTGCAACTGCAGCTATGGCTCATGATATAGGTAAGCTTATGATAAGTGAGGAAATACTGGACAAACCTACCAAACTCACCGACGAAGAATATCAGATTATGAAGAATCATGTACTCTATGGTGACGCACTTCTTGAGAAATGTCCCGGTGAGATACTTCATCTTGCTCGTATCATGGCCAAAGAGCATCATGAGAAATGGGACGGAACCGGTTATCTCGGTATGAAGGGCGAGGAGATTGCTTTCATTTCCAGAATGATTGCCGTATGTGATGTATTTGATGCACTTACTGCAGAGAGACTATATAAGAAAGGCTGGTCTCTGGATGATGCTTATAAAGAAATAGTAAGATGCAGTGGCAAAGATTTTGATCCGGAGGTTGTAGAGCTTTTCATTGATAATTTCGATAAGATAAAAGCTATCCATGATTCCATGCCGGATAAACAGATATATTAAAGGAGAGACCTAATGTTCAGAGTCATAAATGATTATCTGTCCAAGGTTCAGCTTTTTGTGAGCCAGGATATATATGACAAAATGAATACTTTGCTGAAGGATAATAAGAAAATAGCAAAGTACAGCATAAATGTCAGTTTTAATAATTATATAGTGGATATAACCCTTAAGAAGTTTTCTGTAGAAGTGGCCAGTCAGGAATTCAAGGCATTCTCACAGGCCATGGAATATGAATACTCCTCCATGTATGTAAGATACAATGAAGGAGACAGGGTTAGATATAGATTTGTTACAACAAAAGAAGATAAGAAAGCCATATATATGGACGTTATCTTTTCATAGTTCTGAAAAGACCTATAACTCGGCCAATGATGCGAACATCATTTACGATGATCGGATCCATGAAATCATTCTCAGGCTGCAGTCTTATATGGTCTTTTTCTTTATAAAATCTTTTAACGGTAGCAGAGTCATCGATGAGCGCAACAACTATCTCTCCATTTTCTGCAGTATCTTTCTTTTCAACTATAAGAATATCGCCATCCATAATATGAGCATTTATCATGCTTTCACCACGAACAGTGAGCATAAATGTCTGGTTATTTGTAAGATAATCAGGAGAAATAGGGAAGTAACCGGTGATATTCTCAACAGCGAGTATAGGCTGTCCTGCTGTAACTGTGCCAACTATAGGAAGACTGGCAATCTCCGGATAGTTTGTCCTGTATTCTTCATCAATTATCTCAATTGAGCGGTTCTTGGTAGGATTCCTTTTGATATAACCCTTTTCCTCTAAGTTTCTCAGTTGAGAATGAACAGAAGAAGTAGAACTGAGACCAACAGCATTGCATATTTCTCTGACAGCCGGCGGATATCCCTTTTCTCTGATACAGTCTCTTATATATACAAGGATTTCTTCCTGCTTTTTTGTAAGTCCTTTGTTCATGCTTATCTCCACTAATTGTATATCTATAGAATTTTAGTTACCCGTATCACAGGCCCTCATCACAGGCATCTAAAAATACTCACTTTACATTTATAAATACATATTGAAATAATAACATATAAGAGTCTATAAATCAAACATATGTTTGCAAAACAATTTTCTTGAAAGAAACATGAAAAAGAATTATACTGTTATAAGCTATGTCACTAGGTTAGAAAGGTATAAAAGATGAAGGAAGCACTTGTTCATACCCCGGATGGTATAAGAGATATTTATGGAGATGAAATGATAAGAAAGAGCATTATTCTTGATGCCATTCATGACGTTTTCCATAGCTACAATTTTCGGGATATAGAGACTCCTACATTTGAATATTTCAATATATTTAATAAGAGCATCGGCTCTGCTCCAAGCAACACTATGTATAAGTTTTTCGACAGGAACAATAATACACTTGTTCTTCGCCCTGACTTTACACCGAGTGTAGCAAGATGTGTTACGAAATACTTTGAGAAAGAGGATCTTCCTATACGTCTTTGCTATATAGGAAATGCATTTAAAAATGTACCGCTCCATCAGGGTAAGTCAAATGAGATTAAGGAAGCCGGCTGTGAGCTTATAAATGATGATACTTCAGGCGGAGAAGCTGAGATACTTTCGCTCGTTATTGATTCAATGAAGGCTGCAGGCCTTACTGATTTCAAGATTGAGATTGGTGAAGTTCAATATTTCAAAGGACTTGTTGAAGAAGCAGGTCTTTCTAAGGAAGAAGAGTATAAGCTCCGCGAATACATAGAGATGAGGAATTTCTTCGGTCTTACCGAATATGCAGAATCTCTTGATATACCTGAAAATGTAAAGTCTGCATTTATGGATTTCTCCAAGCTTTTTGGCGGTGTTGAGATTCTTGATAAAGCTTCAGAGTTTACATCAAATGCTAAATCAATGGAAGCCATTGAACGTCTTCGTAAAGTACTTAAGGCTCTGTCTTACTATGGATATGAAGATTATATAGGCTTCGATCTTGGTATGCTTAACGGCTATGAATACTATACAGGAATCATATTCAGGGCATATACCTATGGAACCGGAGACGCTATAGTTAAGGGCGGAAGATACAATACGCTTCTTTCAGAATTCGGTAAAGATGCACCTGCTATAGGATTTACTCTCTTTATTGATGAACTCTTCCTGGCTCTTTCTACACAGAAGAAGCTTCCGGAAGTATCTCCGAAGGGAGTTCTCTGCTTATATATGAGCGACGCTCAGGAAAAGGCAGTTAAGTTCGCTTCATTTGCAAGGAATAACGGATATCCGGTATCTGTGATCAGAAAGTCATCAAGGCATGACATAAACGAATATCAGGAATATATAGATAATTTCAGAATAGATTCACTTGTATTCTTTGACAGGGATGACGTCTATTTATATAAAGACAGTATGAAGAAGATAAGTATAGATGAATTACAGAATATCTTTGCAGGAGGTGTGCAGTAATGGAAAACAAAAACACCGAAACAGAGACAAGATACCTTACATTTGCTCTTGCAAAGGGAAGACTCGCATATAAGACCATAGATCTTCTTGAAGAGATAGGTATAACCTGTGAGGAGATTAAGGATAAGAGTACTCGTAAGCTCATATTCGTAAATGAAGAGCTGAAGTTAAAGTTCTTCCTGGCCAAAGCCAGCGATGTTCCAACATATGTAGAATATGGAGCGGCTGACATAGGTGTGGTTGGAAGAGATACGATACTTGAAGAATCACGTAAGATTCATGAGGTTATGGATCTTGGATTTGGTAAATGCAGAATGTGTGTATGCGGACCTGAATCAGCTGCAGAGCTTCTTAAAGGAAATGACATCATACGAGTTGCCAGCAAGTATCCACATATTGCTAAAGAATACTTTGATAATGTTAAGCATCAGTCAGTTGAAATCATAAAGCTCAACGGTTCTGTTGAACTTGCTCCTATAGTAGGGCTTTCTGATGTAATTGTTGATATAGTAGAAACCGGTGCAACTCTTAAGGAAAATGGATTGCACGTTCTTGAAACTGTTACAGATCTTTCAGCGAGAGTCATAGTTAACAGAGTTTCTCTTCGTATTGAGCACGAGAGAATCAGTCGTATACTTAAGGATTTAAATAAAGTTATATAATTAATGAGGTGAATGATTTGAGAATCGTTAAGCTTGAAGCAAATTCCAAGAAGGACATAATGAAAACGCTTCTGAAAAGGACTACTGATGATTACGGTCCTTATGAGGCTACAGTCAAAGAAATCCTTGCCAATGTTAAAGAAAATGGAGACAAGGCTGTATTTGATTACACTCTTAAGTTTGATAAAGCGTCAATAAATGCAGATAACATCAGAGTTACTAAAGAAGAGATTGAAGAAGCTTATAAGCTTGTTGATGAAGAGCTTATAAGAGTTATCAGAAGATCTCTCAAAAACATCCGTGAATATCATATGCTCCAGAAGCGTAACAGCTGGATAGATACAAAGCCAAACGGAACCATGCTTGGACAGAAGATCAGTCCTATTGAATACGCCGGCGTATATGTACCGGGCGGAAAGGCTGCTTATCCTTCAACAGTTCTTATGAATGTAGCACCTGCTGCAGTAGCAGGCGTTCCACATATCATTATGTGTACTCCATGTAACAGTGAGGGTAAGGTTTATCCTACAACTCTTGTAGCTGCAAATGAAGCCGGAGTTACTGAGGTATATAAAGTGGGAGGCGCTCAGGCTATAGCTGCCATGGCATTCGGAACAGATAGCATTCCAAAGGTAGATAAGATAGTAGGACCCGGAAATATATTCGTAGCGCTTGCTAAAAGACTTGTATTTGGTCATGTAAGCATAGATTCAGTTGCAGGCCCAAGTGAGATACTTGTACTTGCTGATGAGACAGCAACTCCAAGATTTGTAGCTGCAGACCTTCTTTCACAGGCAGAGCATGATGAACTGGCCAGTGCAGTACTTGTTACTGACAGTGAGAAGCTTGCTGAAGAAGTATCAACATGGGTCGATACATTTACAGCTAAGCTCAGCAGAAAAGAGATCATTCAGAAATCTCTCGATAATTTTGGATTCATTATTGTTACAGACAGCCTTGATGACGGAATTGACGTTGTTAATGAGATAGCTCCTGAGCATCTTGAGATAGTAACAAAGAATCCTTATGATACTATGACAAAGGTTAAGAATGCAGGAGCGATGTTCCTTGGTGAATATTCATCCGAGCCACTTGGAGACTACTTTGCAGGTCCGAACCACGTTCTTCCTACAAATGGAACGGCTAAGTTCTTCTCACCTCTGGGCGTTGATGACTTCATCAAGAAATCAAGTATCATAAGCTATTCAGAGTCTGCACTTCGAGACGTTTATCAGGATGTTATGACCTTTGCAAATGCTGAGGGACTTACAGCTCATGCAAATTCTATGTATGTTAGGTTTAACGAAGACTAAAGTATTGTTTGGTCATTAGAATTAAAAAAGGAGATTAGATATGGTAAACAGAATAGCTACTGTGAACAGAAAAACAGGCGAGACGGATATAAGCATCACTCTGAACCTTGATGGTACAGGTAAGTCTGAAGTTAGTACAGGCATAGGCTTCTTTGACCACATGCTTATAAGCTTTGCTAAGCACGGAAGATTTGATCTTACCGTTAAATGTGAAGGCGATCTCTATGTTGATACACATCATACAATAGAAGATGTCGGCATTGTTCTCGGTAAGGCTATTAAGGATGCAGTTGGTGACAAAGCCGGAATCAGAAGATATGCATCATTTATTATGCCTATGGACGAGTCCTTGATACTTTCTGCTGTTGATTTGTCCGGAAGACCATATCTGAATTATGATCTTAAGCTTACAACTCCTAAGGTTGGCGATTTTGATACAGAGATGACCAAAGAATTCTTCTATGCAGTGTCATATGCCGGAGAGATGAATCTCCACCTTAAGCAGCTGGATGGTTCTAACAATCATCATATCATCGAGGCTGCGTTTAAGGCATTTGCAAATGCTTTGTCACAGGCAGTGAGCGTAGATCCAAGAATTGACGGTGAGATACTTTCAACAAAAGGTACTCTGTAGAGTAAAATCAGGTTAGAACAAAGAAACTTGTATAGATTGATTGTTTTTGAAAGTGAGATAAGTATATGGAATATATCAAGATCATTCCATGCGTAACCATGGAAAATCCTGTTGCGGAAGCAAAATTCTATAATGATGCAGGAGCTGATGAAATAGCATTTTTCGACAGCACAGCTACAAGAGAAAGCATCGATAAGAACATTCCTATTATAAAAGAAATTACCACAGAGATAGACATACCTCTTATAGCCTGTGGTGGTGTAAGACGTCTTGAGGATGTAAAGAAGCTTCTTTATGCAGGAGCTTCCAAGGTCTGCATGAATTCAGCACCAAGGAATGACATATCAATAGTTACTGAAGCTGCTGACAGATTCGGTTCTGAAAGAATCATAGTAACTATTGATCTTACTGAAGTGGAGAATCCTGTAGAATATGGCCTTAAGCTTAAGGAGGCCGGATGTGGTGAACTTCTTATACTTCATCATAATTCATTCCCGGACTATACAGATATAGTCAGAGAAATCAGGAATACGGTTAAGCTTCCGACGGTTGTATCAAGCTATTCAACTGATGGTGATGAGATAGCAGAGCTCCTCAGCGAGACAAATGCTGAGTCTATCAGCTTATATAACCTTGAACAGCATGATGTAATGCAGATTAAGCAGTCATGTAAAAAGAAAAATGTAAATGTAAATCTGTATGACAGTACTATGGATTTTTCAGAGTTCAAGAAGGATGATAAAGGACTTGTTCCATGTATAGTTCAGGATTATAAGACCGGAATGGTTCTTATGATGGCTTATATGAATGAAGAGTCTTATAAAAAGACAATCGAAACAGGTCGTATGACTTATTATTCAAGAAGCAGAGAAAAGCTCTGGACAAAGGGAGAGACTTCGGGACATTTCCAATTTGTAAAGAGTATATCTATTGACTGTGATAAGGATACACTTCTTGCTAAGGTTTCACAGATCGGACCTGCATGTCATACAGGAAATACTTCCTGTTTCTTTACTCCTTTGGTAACAAAAGAGTATAACGACACTAATCCGCTTACTGTTTTCAAAGACGTATATAATGTCATAATGGACAGAAAGAAGAATCCTAAGGAAGGTTCATATACAAACTATCTGTTTGATAAAGGCATAGATAAGATTCTTAAGAAGTTTGGTGAAGAGGCAACTGAAGTTGTTATCGCTGCCAAGAATCCTGATCCTGATGAAATGAAGTATGAAATATCAGATCTTCTTTATCATATGATGGTTCTTATGGCTGAACGCAGTATGACCTGGGATGATATCATCAAAGAACTTGCTGACCGCGAATAGGAGAAATGAAATGAGTGCAGTATTAGCTGAATTTGCTACATATGCAATTAAATATGTTATACTTCTTGCTGTTGCTGTTATAGGCTTCATAGCCGGCAAAGCATACAGAAAGAACAAGGATGCCAAAACAGAGGCAGAACAGAGCAAATAGAGTTTCAGGAGGAATTATTAATTATGAAGCAGTTTACTTCAAAAGAATTAAGAGAGGTTTGGAAGAACTTCTACAAAGAGAGAGGACACGTAGATGTTGGCGCTGTATCTCTTGTATCAGACGGATCAACAGGTGTTCTTTTCAATGTAGCAGGCATGCAGCCGCTTATGCCATATCTTCTTGGTGAGAAGCATCCTCTTGGAACAAGACTCTGTAACGTACAGGGTTGTGTACGTACAAATGATATTGATTCAGTAGGAGATAAGAGCCACGTTACATTTTTCGAAATGATGGGAAGCTGGAGTCTCGGAGATTATTTTAAAGAGGACAGATGTAAATGGAGCTATGAACTTCTTACTGAAGTTTTTGGCTTTGACAGAGATCATCTTGCATCAACTGTTTTTGCAGGAGATGAAAACGCACCTCGTGATGAGGAAGGCGCACAGTGCCGTATAGCATCAGGTTTTAAGCCTGAGAATATCTATTATCTTCCTGCATCAGATAACTGGTGGGGACTTGAATACGGTCCATGCGGTCCGGACAGCGAGATGTTCTATATAGCTGATGTTCCTGACTGCGGCCCTGATTGTGGTCCCGGATGTGACTGCGGAAAGTATACAGAGCTTGGTAATGATGTATTTATGCAGTATGAGAAGCATAAGGACGGACATCTTTCTCCGCTCAAGCAGAAGAATGTTGATACAGGTTGGGGTCTTGAAAGAATCCTTGCCTTCCTGAATGGTACAAAGGATGTATATCAGACAGATCTCTTCACATCTGTTATTGCATATATAGAAAAAGAAACAGGTGCAAAGTATAACGAGGACGAGAAGAAGACCAAGTCCATGCGTGTACTTTCTGATCATATACGTACAAGCGTTATGCTTATAGGTGATCCTGCTAAGCTTGTTCCTTCAAATGTAGGCGCAGGATATGTTCTTCGTCGTCTTATAAGAAGAGCAATAAAGCATTGCCGTAACTTAGGTCTCAATAAAGATAATTTCCTTTCAATAGCAAAGATCTTTATTGATGATGTATATGGTGAGAGCTATCCAAATCTTGTTCAGAACAGAGAATTCGTTTTAAATGAGCTTTCAAAAGAAATCTCAAGATTTGAAAGTACTCTTGAAAATGGAATGAAGGAATTCAATAAGATACTTGCTGAGAAGAAGGCTGCAGGAAAGACTGTAATTGACGGTGATTCTGCATTCTATCTCTATGATACATTTGGATTCCCTATTGAGCTTACTGTAGAAATGGCTGAAGAAGAAGGTCTTTCTGTTGATGAGGCAGGTTTCGACAGTGCTATGGAAAAAGCAAAAGAGAAAGCCAGAGAGAATAAAAGCTTCAAGGCTACTCTTAATACAGATGCTGATTATTTCAAGGATCTTGATATTACTACTGAGTTCGATGGATATGACAGACTCAGTGAGGACAGTGTAATAGCAGCTCTTGCTGATACAGAGAACTCAGTTGATACTCTTGCTGAAGGAGCAAAAGGTACTGTTATAACAGAAAAGACTCCTTTCTATGCAACCATGGGTGGTCAGATAGCCGATATGGGTACTATCGAGACTGCAACCGGATTGTTCGTAGTAGAAGACACTGTAAAGCTTAAGAATGGTAATACTGCACATACAGGTTTTGTAAAGAACGGAACCATCAAGGTCGGTGATAATGCTTCTCTTAAGGTTGAAGAAGGAAGAAGATCTGCAATATGTAATAACCATTCTGCAACACACCTTCTCCAGAAAGCACTTAAGATAGTTCTCGGCGATCATGTAGAGCAGAAGGGCTCATATGTAGGTCCTGACAGACTCAGATTTGACTTCTCACACGGCCAGGCTATGACTGCTGATGAGATAAAGAAGGTTGAAGAAATAGTTAATAAAGAGATAGCTGAGAAGCTTCCTGTTGTAACAAAGGAAATGTCTATTGACGACGCAAAGAAGACAGGTGCCATGGCTCTCTTCGGAGAAAAGTATGGTGAGACTGTAAGAGTAGTCAGCATGGGCGACTTCTCAATAGAACTTTGCGGTGGTACTCATGTAAAGACAACATCTGATATCGGTACATTTAAAATTGTTTCAGAATCAGGTATTGCTGCAGGAGTAAGACGTATTGAAGCTCTTACATCTGAAGGAGCTATCGGTTATTATGCAGAGCTTGAGCAGACTCTTCTTAAGGCTGCTGAGAAAGCAAAGACTGAGCCTTCTAAGCTTGCAGATAAGATAGAAAGCATGCTTCAGGAGATTAAGGCTCTGACTTCTGAGAATCAGAAGCTTAAGGATAAGATGGCAAAGGCTGCTGCTGGCAGCGCTGAGGACGCTATTGTAGAGATAGGAGATGTCAAGGTACTTCCTATGGCAGTTCAGGGTGTAGATCCAAATGCTCTCAGAAATCTCGGTGATGATTATAAGGTTAAGCTTGGCAAAGCTGTGGTTATTATGGCTTCAGATAATGGTGAAAAGGTAAGTCTTGTTGTTATGGCTTCCGATGATGCTGTAGCTGCAGGAATACATTCAGGAAACATCATCAAAGCAATTGCACCTATAGTAGGCGGTGGCGGCGGTGGACGTCCTAACATGGCTCAGGCCGGTGGTAAGGATGCATCCAAAATTGAAGAAGCTCTTAAGGCCGGAGTTGAAGAGGTTAAGAAGCAGCTTGCATAGTATATAATAGGAGAGTATTATGATTAGCTATTATACATCTATTATTATTTTATCCTTGCTATCGCTCGGAGTTCTATCCATTCTGGTTTTTGAAAATGGGCGTTTTTCTAAAAAAGATAAAACACTTTTACTTATTACTTATTCAATAGTCGCCTTATCAGCAATCTCAGAGTGGTTGGGTATCCAATTCAGCGGAAATACTTCGATACCTGTATGGGCATTACGTTTAGTAAAATGTGCAGACTATATTCTGACCCCCATCGCTGGTGGTGCTTTAGCTGTGCAGCTCAGAACAAGGAGTATCTGGAGGAAACTTATTTATTTAGTATTAATTATAAATACTTTATTTCAACTTATAGCTGTCTTTACAGGCTGGATGATTGTAATCGATTCGAATAATCATTACACACATTCAAAACTATACATTGTATACATCATATTATATTTAATACTGATACTACTTGTTATCACAGAATTTGAAGTTTATGGAAAACATTTTCGCAGAATTAACCGAAAATCACTTATAGCTATTCTGTTTCTTGTAATATCAGGAATACTAATGCAGGAGATATTTGGTGGAGAAATACGTACAGCCTATATATCACTTGTTTTAGGACTTTCAATGCTTTTCATCCATTATGTTGAATACTCCCAACTGGCAACTGACGATAAGATTGAAAGACAGATTGTATTAATCACAACAGATACGCTTACAGGAGTATCCAGTCGATATGCCTATGATAAAGCACTCAAAAAGTTGAACGCTGAAAAATCTATTCCGAAAAAACTTGCTGTCTTTTCTATAGATATAAACGGTCTAAAGAAGACAAATGATACTTTAGGACACGAGGCCGGAGATGAACTGATACGTGGTGCTGCCGATTGCATTTCTTCTATCTTTTCATCAAATGGTGTATGCTATAGAACTGGTGGTGATGAGTTTATAGTTATTTCCGAAATGAATCGCGAACAAGCAAATAAAGCTATAACTAAGCTTACAAAAGAAGCTGGAAAATGGCACGGGAAAATAGTTAAAGAGCTTCAACTTGCTATGGGATATGCTCTATATGTTGACCATCCTGAAATGACTGTTGAAAAACTGATTCAGGAAGCCGATATGGCTATGTATAGTGATAAAGATACTTATTATCAGAAAAACGGTATTGCCCGAAGATATTATTAGTTATTAATAAAAAAGTTCAGAATTCATTTGACATAATGTATGTTAGATGATAATATAGCTGAGTGTGCCGCGTAGTGGGGCTTTTTAAGTGTGCATTAGCACCGCCGTAACTAGCGAGTAATGATGAATAGGAGGAAACCCAGATGTACGCAATTATAGCAACAGGCGGTAAGCAGTACAAAGTAGCTGAGGGAGACATCATTAAGGTTGAGAAGCTCGGAGCAGAAGACGGAAGCAAAGTTACCTTCGATAATGTTATCGTAATCGGTAAGGATGATGATCTTCTCTGTGGTGACGCAGTTAAGTCTGCATCAGTTGAAGCTTCTGTTATCAGAACTGCTAAGGCTAAGAAGGTTATAGTTTACAAGTATAAGCGTAAGACCGGATATCATAAGAAGAATGGTCACAGACAGCCTTATACAGAAGTAAAGATCGAAGCAATCAATGCATAATGCATAAGCGGTGCAAAATATGATAAAAGCAGCTTTCTATATTAAAGATAAGAAATATTTCGGATTCTCCGTATCAGGTCATGCCGGATATGATATTGAAGGTAAGGATATAGTCTGCAGTGCAGTTTCTGCGCTGGTAATCAATACCATCAATTCAATTGAACAGCTTACAAATGATTATTATACGAAGAAAATCGACGAAGCAGGTTCTATCAAGTTCAAGCTGAAGACACCTGCAAGTAAGGAAAGCGAATTACTTATCAAGGCTTTGCGCATAGGCTTGTGTGACATTTACGAACAATATGGAAATGAACATATTCGGATATTCTTCAAGGAGGTGTAACGCGTTATGAAGATGAATTTACAGTTCTTTGCTCATAAGAAGGGTGTTGGTTCTACTAAAAACGGACGTGATTCTGAGTCTAAGAGACTTGGCGCTAAGCGTGCAGACGGTCAGTTCGTTAAAGCAGGCAACATATTATATAGACAGCGTGGAACAAAGATCCATCCAGGACTTAATGTTGGACGTGGCGGCGATGATACGCTATTCGCATTAACAGATGGAGTTGTTAGATTTGAGAGACTCGGAAGAGACAGAAAGCAGGTTTCTGTTCATCCGGTAGCTTAATTTGTGATTAAAGGGAGCTTTGTAAAAGGCTCCCTTTTTTGCTATTAGAAAGGATATGCTATGTTTGCAGACAGAGCGAAGATTCTTGTCAGATCCGGCAAGGGCGGCGATGGTCATGTTTCATTTCGTAGAGAGCTTTATGTTCCGAACGGAGGACCGGACGGCGGTGACGGCGGAAAAGGTGGAGATGTCATAGTTGTTGTTGATAAAGGTATAAATACGCTTATTGACTTCAGAAATATAAGAAAATATAAGGCAGAAGACGGAGAAAACGGTGCAAAGAGAAATTGTCACGGTAAGAACGGCAAGGATATAGTTCTTAAGGTTCCGCCGGGAACTGTTATCAGAGACTTTGAAACAGGAAAGGTTATAGTTGATATGGCTGAAAGAGAAGAGCCATATACACTTCTTACAGGTGGAAGAGGCGGAAACGGTAACCAGCATTATGTTACAAGTACGATGCAGGCTCCTAAGTATGCTCAGCCCGGACAGGCTGCTATAGAGAAGTATGTAACTCTTGAGCTTAAAATGATAGCTGATGTAGGCCTTGTTGGTTTTCCCAATGTAGGTAAGTCTACTCTTATTTCCAGAGTAACAAACGCTAAACCGAAGATTGCGGACTATCATTTTACAACTCTTGTCCCTAATCTCGGAGTGGTTTCTCTTGGTGAAGGCAGAAGTTTCGTTATAGCTGATATTCCGGGTATAATTGAAGGTGCGAGTGAAGGAGTAGGTCTCGGGCTTGATTTCCTTCGTCATATAGAAAGAACCAGAGTTCTTGTACATGTGGTTGACGGTGCCGGAGTAGAAGGAAGAGATCCAATTGAGGATATAGAGAAGATCAATCAGGAGCTTCGTGAATACAGTGAAGAACTGAGTGAACGTCCTATGCTTATTGCACTAAATAAGCTTGATACTATCACTGATGAAGACATAGAAGTTCTTATGGAGATCATGCATGATCATTTTGACCCTCTCGGTATTGAGGTTTATCCTATATCTGCTGCAACAGGTAAGGGCGTAAATGAACTGCTTATCGCTGTTGAGCGTCTTCTTAAGGATGCTCCAAGCGAAAAGATTACATTTAATTCTGAAACAATCATAGATGAACGTGACCCGAACGAGAACCTTCCATTTGAAGTATACAAACACGAAAAGAGAGAAAACACTTACGTTGTTGAAGGTCCTCGTATCGAAAAAATGCTTGGATATACCAATCTTGAGGACGAGAAGGGCTTCCTGTTCTTCATTGATTTCATGAGAAAGAACGGTATTATTAAGCAGCTAGAAGATCTTGGAATAGAAGATGGTGACACTGTTAAGCTTTATGGTCATGAATTTGAATTCTATCATGACTAAGGCGATAGTTTAAGGAGATAAATATATGACCAGTAAAGACAGATCATATCTGAAAGGATTGGCTCAGCCTATGGATACAATTCTTTCACTTGGAAAATCAGGAGTTACACCTGATTTCTGCAAATCAGCAGAAGAAGCTCTTGCCAAAAGAGAGCTTATAAAGATAAATGTGCTTAAGAATGCAGATGATGAGCCTGCTGCTATAGCTGAAATGCTCGGTGAGAGAACCCGTTCTGAGGTAGTTCAGGTTATCGGCAGAAAGATAGTACTTTATAAAAGAAATAAAGATAAACCAAAGATCATACTTCCGTCCGAACAGGGCAGAAAGAAGAAAGCATGACTAAGATAGGTCTTATGGGAGGCTCATTCAATCCCATACATAATGCCCATATCATGATGGGCAGTACAGCCTATGAGGAATTCAAGCTGGACAAAATACTCTTTATTCCCAATGCTCATACCTATTATAAGGATGATCACACAGGTATAAAAGATGAACAGCGTCTGGAAATGGTAAGACTTGCCATCAGCCCATATCCATATATGGAAATAGATGATATCGAGCTTAGAATGGGCGGGATAACATATACCATAAATACTATCAGGGAATTAAAAAAACTCTATAAAGATTCCGAATTTTATTTTATAATAGGTGGGGACAGTCTCTATAATCTGGGTACGTGGAAATGTATCGATGAGCTGTTCAAAGAAACTGTCTTCCTTTCAGTTATAAGAGGTGAAACCGGAATAGAAGAATCAATGAAGCTTATAGAAGAATATAAGAAAGCTTATTCTTATTCTGATATAAGGCTTCTTTCTATGCCTTCCATGGATATCTCTTCCTCCGCTATCAGAAAAATGCTGAGTGAGGGAATGAAGCCGGAAGGTCTTATACCTGAAAATGTATATGATTATATAGTTTCAAATAATCTTTATAAGGCAAAGGTTTAGTTTTATGTCGGATAACGAATTCAGAAATGATTATGATGACGATCTGGACTTTGAAGACATGTCTCTCAGTGAGAGAGAAGAACTTCTTAAGAACGAAGCCAGAAGACGTTATGTCAGCAGAAAAGAACATGCTAAAAAGCAGACCCGTGAACAGGTACTTCTTACCATAACTAAGGTCCTTATCGCTACATTTGTTATATTTATTATTATGGTTTATATCATGTTCAACATGATATCAGCCAAAAAGGACAGACGTGAAGAAGGTATAGAGGCTTTCAATCAGGGCAAGTATGAAGATGCTGCAAAGTCCTTCACTGAATCCATAGAAAAGGGTCAGTGGTTCTCGAGAAAAATGGATATTGATACATATTTCTATCTCGGTGATACTTATATGCGTCTCGGAAGATTTACAGAAGCCAAGGAAGCTTATCACTATATACAGTATTTCGGTGATGAATCAGATGTTAAAAAGGCAGAGCCTTATATGAATATCTCCGATGCAATGCTGGATGTAGAGGATGGCAACTATGATACAGCTATAGAGACGCTTAAGAGTGAAGTTGACAGAGGCGATTCGGTTGCTGCGCTTTATCTTGGTACCTGCTATGAGATGATGGGTGATAATAAGAAGATGCTTGAATCCTATGAGGTTTATCTTAAGGACAATCAGCTTAATTCATATCTTGCCTATCAAATATCAACATATTATCTTGAAACGGGTGAGATAGAACTCGCCAAAGCATATATAGACAGCGGGCTTAATGCCGATGACGAGTACAGAGACAAACTTCTTTTTAATGATATAGTGTATTATGAGAAGATTCTTGATTTTAATTCTGCACTCAGTAATGCACAGGCGCTTAAAGAAGCATATCCTGATGTGGAAGAATATCAGAAGGAATATGATTTCTTATATACCCGTGTAAATATAGATACAACATTATCAAATGGCACTACGCCTGAAGAAGGAAACTGATTATCAAGGAGACAGCCGTAAATGCTTCCTGAGAGTTTTACAGAAAACATGATATCATTTTATGGCAGGGATGAAGCTGAGCGTTTCATTTCCTGTATGAATGAACCCATGAATCACTGCTTAAGGGTTAATACTCTTAAGATAACTCCGGAAGATTTTCTGGCTTTGTCTCCTTTTCATTTGGAGCCTGTCCCATGGTGCCCGAATGCTTTTTATTATGATGATGACGTAAATCCTGCTAAACATCCATATTATTATGCGGGTTTATATTATCTTCAGGAGCCAAGCGCAACACTTCCTGCAACTGTAATGCCGATTGAGGAAGGTGACAGAGTGCTTGATCTCTGTGCAGCTCCGGGCGGCAAATCTACAGAGCTTGGCGCAAAGCTTCGTAATTCAGGTGTTCTCATTTCAAATGATATAAGCGCGTCAAGAGCAAAAGCCCTGCTTAAGAATATAGAACTGTTTGGCATTGGAAATTCAGTAATAACGACAGAAAACAGTAACAAGCTGGCTGGTTTCTTCGAAGAATACTTTGACAAGATTCTTATAGATGCTCCATGTTCAGGTGAAGGAATGTTCCGAAAGAGCAATTCCATGATAACTGCATGGGAGAAGAACGGTATAGAGTTATTCACATCTCTTCAGACTACAATACTCCGAGACGCTGTAAGAATGCTTCGTCCGGGTGGATCCATAGTATACTCTACTTGTACCTATAATCCTTACGAGGATGAGAGAATGGTTGAATTCATTCTTTCTCTTAACAGTGATCTATATATAGATGAGATACCTTATTACGATGGATTTGTTCCGGGAATCCCTGAAAATGGCGAGACAGGAAACTCTGATCTTTCCAAAACCATGCATCTTTTCCCTCACAGAGTAAAGGGCGAGGGGCATTTTGTTTCGCTCATTAAAAGCCGCGGGGACAGAAGTACTTCAGTTGACAACTGTATGGATTACCGTATAAATGGAATGATCAAGGATCCATATGTACTCGAATTTCTCGAAGAATCAGGACTTTCCTTTGACAGGAGCAGACTGATCATAGAAAAAGACAGGCTTTACTACATAAATGAAAGTATGCCTGATATCTCCGGTCTCAGGATTCTTCGTAAGGGACTCTTCATGGGAGAACTGAAGAAGAACAGGTTTGAACCATCACAGTCTCTTGCAATGTATATTGGAAAAGGGGAGTATAAGAATACTCTTGATCTCCCTGCTGATGATATAAGAGTTATCAAATATCTGAAGGGAGAAACTATAGAGGGAAACTCAGAGAATGGGCTTGTGCTTGTAACAGTTGACGGATATCCTCTTGGCTTTGCAAAAGCCAAGGATAATGTCCTTAAGAATAAATACCTTGCCGGATGGCGTATGATGTAATTTGCCATATAGTCATAAAATACAATTTGCCTAAAGGCACGCCATGTGAATTGTCATGAAACAGAAAATTGATAAAGGATGTCATGGACATCTGAATGAGTATAAAAAACTGCATATAATACATGCTATAATATGTATCGTTGTTATTATCGGCCTGGTTGTTACAGGAATCATGATATACGGTTCCAGAAGATCCGTATTTACTATCGTTGCATGCATAATGGCCATACCACTTGCTGAACGACTAATAGGACTTGGAATAGTATTTAATTATAGTTCAATAAAACGTGATAATTATAACAAACTAAAAGAGGCAGGTACTTCAGAAAAACTCCTCTTTGATATCACTGTTTCGAACGGAGAGAAAATCATATATCTTCCGGCTGTTTTCATTAACAGTGAAAATGCTCTGATTTTTACGGAAAAAGCCATAAATGATGAGAAGTATTATAAAGAGACCATCAGAAAGGTTTTTGATTTAACCGAACTGAATGTTGAATTCTGTAAAGATATCGATACATTTATAAATAATATCAACAACTTGGAAAACGATAAACCTGAAACAGATATGCAGGAGATGCTTAAAGCACTCGGCGTATAGATGGAGATGCCCGTGACTGAAATCAAAGTAAGTGAACAATACTCCGACGAAAAGCTGAAGAAATACCTTTTTAAGTATTTCAAAAAAGCCCCTCAGAGTTTTATATATAAAATGCTGCGTAAGAAGAATATTGTTCTTAACGGCAAAAAGGCAAGCGGTGATGAGGTACTCCATGAGGGCGATATCATTAAACTCTTTATGTCGGACGAAACAATCAGTAAATTCACTTCGGACGTTGATGATTCCAAATTAGATGCTACTGATGTCATGGACATTTCCGACCGTATTATATTTGTTGATGATAATTTCATTATAATTGATAAACCGTCCGGAATTCTGTCACAGAAAGCTTCTTCAGATGACATTTCATTAAATGAAATGATAAGGAAATATGCTATCGATAGAAATCTCGTCACAAATGAGAGTTTAAAAGTGTATAAGCCGTCTGTAGCTAACAGGCTTGACAGAAATACTTCCGGTATAATATTGGCCGGAGTAACACTCCGAGGTTCAAGACTTCTTACAAAGCTTATAAAATCAAGGCTTATTGATAAATACTATATGACTATTGTATCAGGTGAAATGGAATCTGATATAAAGGATATATCATATATAAGTAAAGACAGTACGACGAATACTTCTGTTGTAATAAGTAAAGCAGAATATGATTCTGTTCAAAACAAAGATGATTACAACATGGTTGAAACAGAGTTTTATCCTGTCAGATCCGAAAATGGATATACACTTGTCAGGGTTAAGCTCATAACAGGAAAGTCACATCAGATAAGAGCAGTTTCAGAGCATCTGGGCTTCCCTGTAGCCGGTGACAGAAGGTATAACAGCAGTGGCAGAAAAATGTCGCACATGATGCTTCATTCTTATGAGACTGCATTTCCTGCCGCTGAAGGTATCAGAAGTATACTTAATGAAGATGAATATGAGCTATATGAAGTTTTATCCAAAAAGACTTTTACGGCACCTCTGCCGGAATACTTTTTCATAGTTCCATAGATTGCAAAGGTTTTATATAGAGCAAAGGAGTTAATCTTGCCTACATGGAATTCAAGAGGCCTCAGGGGTTCAACTCTTGAGGAACTCATCAATACAACAAATGAATATTACAGGGATAAAAATCTTGCTCTGGTACAAAAGATTCCTACGCCGATTACTCCTACCAAGTTTAATCCTGAGACAAGAAGGATAGAAGAAGCATTCTTCGAAAAGGATTCCACAGTTGACTATATAGGAGTTTGTCAGGGCATACCGATATGCTTTGATGCCAAAGAATGCAGTACAGATACCTTTTCAATGCAAAATATACACGATCATCAGTATAAATTTATGACAGACTTCGAGAAACAGGGCGGCATTTCATTTCTGGTTATTCTCTTTACGGCCAGAAATGACCTGTATTACATGCCGTACAAAGAATTAAAGACATATGTTGACAGAATTGACGAAGGGCATCCTAAAAACTTTAAATACCAGGAGCTTGATGATGACTATTTCCTGAAACCTAAAGGTGGAATACTTGTTCCGTACCTGGAAGGGCTTCAGTTAGATCTAAATGAAAGGGATGGTGAATAATATGTATGATTTTTACAGAGTTGCAGCAGTAGTACCTGATATTAAGGTTGCTGATACAGTTTATAATGTCGGAAAGATCAAGGATAAGCTGTCAGAGCTTGATGAGATTTCTCCGGGTATTGTTGTATTCCCAGAGCTTTCAATTACAGGATATACATGTCAGGACCTTTTCTTCCAGGACAGCCTTATCAAAGCATCAAATGAAGCAATAGAAGACCTTCTTGAGTATTCTGAAAGCATTGAAAGACTTATCGCTGTCGGAGCCCCTGTAAGATATCAGGACAGCCTCTATGACGCTGCATTCATTATCTGGAAAGGTGCTGTACTTGGAATTACTGTTAAAACCATGATTCCTGAACATAACGAATTCTATGAGAAGAGATGGTTCAGAAGTGCAGATGAACTTGATACTGATATGGTATTCCTCTCAGAAGTAGGTATTAATGTTGATACTGATTATGAAGTTCCGATTGGAAATAATATCATATACAAAATTGGCAACGATATAACCATAGGTGTCGAGGTATGTGAAGACCTTTGGGCGCCTGTTCCGCCAAGCACCTGGATGTCACTCGCCGGAGCAGAGATAATACTTAACCTCTCAGCATCAAATGAAACTATAGCTAAGAGAGACTACAGAAAGAGTCTTGTTAAACAGGTTTCTGCTTCATGTATAGCTGATTATGTATATGTTTCTGCAGGAAAGAACGAATCCACTCAGGATCTTATATTCAGCGGCCACAGCATTATAGCTGAAAATGGAGCGCTCATAAACGAGAACAAGGACTTCATAGCAAATGATTATATTATGATAGCTGATATAGATCTTGGAAAGATTAAACATGACCGTCTTACAAATAAGACATTTTCAGATACAGCAGTGCTTTACAAAGATATAATTGCAAATGTAAGGAGCGTTTGTCTTTCAGGAAATGAAATACCGGGTTCGGACGGATCTTATCTGCCTATAAGCAAGCTTCCTTTCATTCCTGCATCTGTAAATAAGAGACTGAAGAGATGTGAATCAATATTTGATATGCAGGTAAATGCACTTGCTAAGCGTCTAGAAATCACTAATTGTAAGGCAGTAATTGGTGTATCCGGTGGTATGGACTCAACACTTGCACTTCTTGTATCTGCAATGGCTACAAAAAAACTTGGACGTCCTATGTCAGACCTTGTATGTCTTACCATGCCGGCATTCGGTACAACAGAGAGAACAAAGAATAATGCCACAAGACTTATAGAGAAGCTTGGTGGAGAAGTTATAACCATAGACATTAAAGAGGCTTGTGAGCTTCATCTTAAGGCTATGGGTCACAGTCTTGACGAAAAGGACACCACTTATGAGAACACTCAGGCCAGAGAACGTACGCAGCTTCTCATGGACTATGCCAACATGGTAAATGGACTTGTTGTCGGAACAGGCGATCTATCAGAGCTTGCACTCGGCTGGTGTACATATAACGGTGACCATATGTCTATGTATGGTGTCAACGGAAGCATACCTAAGACACTTGTAAGATGGATGATAGACAGTGTTGTTCAGAATGATATATTCCCTGAATGTAACGATATACTTCTGGACATACTTGATACGCCTATAAGTCCTGAGCTTCTTCCTCCGGACGAAAACGGAAACATAGTACAGAAGACAGAAGAGGCAGTAGGCCCTTATGAACTTCATGATTTCTTCCTGTTCTATATGATGCGTTATGGCTATACACCTACAAAGATATATCATCTTGCAAAGAAAGCATTCAAGAATGATTATAACGATGAAACTATTAAAAAATGGATGAAAATGTTCTACAGAAGATTCTTCTCACAGCAGTATAAGAGAAGCTGTATGCCTGACGGAGTTAAGGTCGGAAGTGTATCACTTTCACCAAGAGGAGATCTTCGTATGCCAAGCGATGCATCTGCAAGAATCTGGCTTGATGAAGCAGAAGAACTATAAACGAGGATGTAAATGGAAAGCTTTAGATTAAATGATGAATTCTACCTGTCAGAAGAAGCGCCTTCAGGCGGCATAGACAGGCAGCAATTCTATATAAATAAACTAAAACTCTATATTGAAGAATACAAAGCTAAAAACGGGAAAAATCTTACGTATTCGATTGAAACGTTCGGTTGTCAGATGAATTTCCATGATTCTGAAAAACTTGAAGGCATTCTTGAAAATATAGGTTATAAGAAAGCTGACAGCAATACAGCGGACCTCATAATCTTTAATACCTGTACTATAAGGGAAAATGCCAATCTTAAGCTTTATGGTCATCTTGGCACTTTAAAGAAGAGAAGGCTTGCTTCTCCTGATATGATGATAGGTATCTGTGGATGCATGATGCAGGAACCTACAGTAATAGAGAATATCAAGACAAAGTATAAATATGTAGATCTCGTATTCGGTACATTTAACTTCCATAAAGTTGCTGAAATCATATTCAAAAGGATATCTACGGGAAAACAGGTTATTGAAATTGAAAAAGAAGCTGTTGAAAATGTAGAGAATCTCCCATCTAAGAGAAAATATGAATTCAAATCCGGTCTGAACATAATGTATGGATGCAACAATTTCTGTACGTACTGCATAGTCCCTTACGTAAGAGGACGTGAACGAAGCAGAACTCCGGAGGATATACTTGAAGAAGCAAGAAGGCTTGCAGCCGATGGCGTTAAAGAGATAATGCTTCTCGGTCAGAATGTTAATTCATATGGGACTAATTTCCTTGCTGAAAGCGATATCATCAAGTACAATCCTGATTACAGCTTCCCTGAACTACTGGATGATATATGTAAGATTCCTGAATTTGAGCGTGTCAGATTTATGACAAGTCATCCGAAGGATCTTTCAGATAAACTTATTGATGTAATATCAAGGAATAAAAATGTATGTCGAAGCATTCATCTGCCGGTTCAATCCGGTTCGAATGATGTTCTTCGTCGCATGAACCGTAAATACACAAGAGAGTCTTATTTAGTGCTTCTTAATAAGCTTAAGGACAGAATTCCGGATGTGTCTATTACTACGGATATTATAGTAGGTTTTCCAGGCGAAACAGATGCCGATTTCGAAGATACTCTCAGCCTTGTCGAGATGGCCGGATATGATCAGGCATTTACCTTCATTTATTCCAAGAGAACAGGTACTCCGGCAGCCGGATATGAAGATCAGATACCTGAAGATGTAATCAAAACTCGTTTTGACAGACTTCTTAACACTGTTAACAGTACCACAAAAGAGCGTGTCAGCAGATTTAAGGATCGTGTTCTTCCTGTACTTGTTGAGGAAGAGGATAAAGACATGGACGGATATCTGACAGGTAAGACAGAATACAGTACAACAGTTCATTTCAAAGGAGATAAATTCCTGATAGGACAGATAGTTCCTGTAAAGCTAAGTGTTCATAAAGGTTTCTATTACCTGGGTGAAATGACAGAAGAGGTGTAAAGTGGCAAATAAACTGTCTCCTATGATGGAGCATTATTTAAGTGTTAAATCTGAATACAATGACTGTGTTATATTCTACAGACTCGGTGACTTTTATGAGCTTTTCTTTGATGATGCACTTGAAATATCAAAAGAACTTGAGCTTACTCTGACAGGAAAGGACTGCGGATTGGAAGAGCGCGCTCCTATGTGCGGAATACCTTACCATGCAGCTGATACCTATATCAGAAGACTTGTGGATAACGGTCATAAGGTTGCTATATGTGAACAGGTCGAGGACCCAAAGCTTGCAAAAGGTCTTGTTGAAAGAAAAGTTATAAAGATAGTTACTCCCGGTACTATAACAAACGCTGAGAATCTGGAAGATGGCAGAAATAATTATATTATGTGTGTTTCATATTCAGGTTCTTCATTCGGTATAGCTGTTTCTGATATTTCAACGGGAAAATTCCTTACAACAGCTGTAAATGAAGCATCATCAGTCATTGATGAAATCTATAAATTTGAACCAAGTGAGATAATATATCAGGACAGTTTCGAGATATCAGGTATTAATCTTGAGACTGTAAAAGAAAAGCTTGGAATAACTATGAATCCGGCTCCAAAGCACTATTTTGATTATCTTTCTTCAGTTGAAAGATTAAAGAGAGTATTTAAGGTTGGTTCAATTGAAGGCCTCGGTCTTAAAGATATGGATGATGCTGCCATTGCATCAGGCGCACTTATTGAGTATCTTACTGACACTCAGATGGATGCTCTTGAGCAGATCAACGACCTTCATATATATTTCAGAAATGAGTATATGATAGTCGATTCTTCTACCAGACGTAATCTCGAGCTGACTGAAACCATGCGTGAAAAGAAGAAGATGGGTTCACTCCTCTGGGTTCTTGATAAGACCAAGACTGCAATGGGCGCCAGAATGCTTCGAGAATTCGTAGAGCAGCCTCTTCTCAAAGAAGACCGTATAAATAAGCGTCTGGATGCTATCGAGAGCCTTAATGATAATCTTATATGCAGAGATGAAATGAGAGAGTATCTCAATTCTGTATATGACCTTGAAAGGCTCATGACAAGGATCACCATAAAAACTGCCAATCCAAGAGATATGCTGGCATTCAAGACATCGCTGCAGTACCTTCCATACATTAAGAATATATTTGGTGAGCTTACCGGTGATATATTCAAAGAGATGAGCGATTCATTTGACCCTCTTACAGATCTTTATGAGCTTTTGGAGGCTTCTATTTCACCTGATGCACCTCTGACTGTAAAAGAGGGCGGAATATTCCGAGAGGGCTACAGTGAGGCTGTTGATACATTAAGATATACAAAGAATAATGCGAAGACACTTCTTTTCAATATAGAAGAGAATGAGAAAGAGAAAACAGGAATCAAGAATCTCCGCATCAAGTATAATAAGGTGTTTGGATATTATCTTGAAGTAACCAATTCATTTCTTGATAAGGTTCCTGATTATTTCATTCGTAAGCAGACTCTGACAAACGCAGAAAGATTTACGACAGAAGAGCTTAACAATCTTGCCGGTGAGATACTTGGTGCAGAAGATAAGCTCTATGCTCTTGAATATGAGCTTTACCAGCAGCTTAGAGACAAAGTTGCCGCTGAGATTAAAAGAGTTCAAAAAACAGCTTATTATATAGCTCTTGCAGATGCACTGGCATCGCTGTCATACGTTGCTGTTAAGAATAAATATGTTAGGCCTTCAATCAATAATGAAGGAATCATTGATATAAAGGACGGCCGCCATCCGGTTATTGAACTTACACTCAAGGATAGTTTTATACCGAATGATACTTTCCTTGACACCTCGCTAAACAGGATTTCAATCATTACCGGACCGAATATGGCAGGTAAATCAACTTATATGAGACAGACTGCTCTTATTGCACTTATGGCTCAGATAGGTTCCTTCGTTCCGGCTGCCTCCGCTAATATTTCTATATCCGACCGTATCTTCACAAGAGTCGGAGCGAGTGATGATCTTGCAAGCGGTCAGTCTACTTTTATGGTTGAGATGAGTGAGGTTGCAAGCATTCTCAGAAATGCCACAAGAAACAGCCTTATAATTCTTGATGAGATTGGAAGAGGTACATCAACCTTTGACGGTCTTGCTATAGCGTGGGCTGTGGTTGAATATATAGCTGACAGCGATACGATAGGAGCAAAAACACTATTTGCGACTCACTATCATGAACTTACTGAACTGGAAGAAAGAATAACCTCCGTTAATAACTACAGTATAGCCATCAAGCAGGATAAAAACTCCATAGTATTCCTTCGTAAGATAGTAAAAGGTGGTTCGGACGGTTCTTATGGTATTGAGGTAGCTAAGCTTGCCGGAGTTCCTTCTGCTGTAATCAACAGGGCAAAAGAAATATCTCAGATACTTGAGAAAGAAGACCTGACAGGAAACACAAAGAATATCTCTTCATTTAAAAAGGAAAGCAGTAAAGAAAGTAAAGAAGAACAGCTTTCTTTCTTTGCAAGCCCTGAAGAGCTGAATATATCTGCAGAGCTGAGAAGCCTGGATCTTAACTCAATGACACCTATCAAAGCTATGTTATATCTTGAAGAACTAAAGGAAAGACTTTCATGATCAAAGTACTGGACCAAAATGTAATAGATAAGATTGCTGCAGGCGAAGTGGTTGAACGTCCAAAGAGCATTGTTAAAGAGCTTGTAGAGAACTCTATCGATGCAGGAGCAACAAGAATTACTGTAGAAATCAGGGATGGCGGCAAGGAATATATCCGTGTAACTGACAATGGCTGTGGAATACCCGGTGACGAGATTCGTCTTGCATGCGAAAGACATGCCACAAGCAAGCTAACAACTGCTGATGAGCTTAGTGGAATAGCAACACTCGGATTCCGAGGCGAAGCACTTTCAACCATATCCGCGGTAACTGAAACTGAAATCATTACAAAAACTGCTGACAGCTCTACGGGAATCAAATACATAGTACATGGTGGTAAGGAGATAGAACTCTCTGAGACTGGTGCTCCAAACGGAACAACAATAATCTCAAGAAACATATTCTTTAATACCACACCGAGACTTAAGTTCCTTAAAACCGGTATGACTGAAGGCTCATATATAAATGACATTATGACCAGATTTGCCCTTTCAAGTCCTGATATATCCTTTAAACTCATAAGTAACAATAAAACTGTTCTTGATACATCAGGAAATGGAAAGCTTAAAGATGTAATCTATTCCATTTACGGTAAAGATATAACCAAAAACCTTCTTGAAGTTGACTACACAGACGGTGAAATAAGTATAAATGGTTATGTCGGAAAGCCTTTCGTCTGCAAAGGTAACCGAAGCTTCGAGACTTACTTTGTTAACGGACGCTATATAAGCTCCGGAATTGTATTCAGAGCCATAGAAGAGGCATATAAAACATTTATAATGCAGCATAAATTCCCGTTTACTGTTCTTAATATCAGTCTTCCGGGAAAGAAATGTGATGTAAATGTTCATCCTTCCAAGCAGGAATTCAAATACGAGGACGAAAAGGGACTGTTCAGTGCTGTGTATCATGCAGTGAGTGACGCTCTGAAAGAAAAAGAACATATTCCTGAATTTACGGCTACATATGATAAACCGTCAACACCTGCTAAAGACAAACCGGTTAAATCAGACTACGAAAGACCTGTGGTGTCTCAATTTGAGTATACCAAAAATAGCAACGACAACACTTCTCGAGTAGAAGAAACAGCTAAAAACATATATAATCAGTCAAATCAGAATAATCAAGTTAATTCATACAGTAATCATGTAAAGCAATTCAGTATTGCAGAAAAGGATGCATTGAAAAAAACGAACATGGATTCATTTACAATACTGAATGCCATGCTTCCGCCTGAATTCAGAAAGAAACTGGATGAAACTCAAACTGAGAATTCAGATCAGTCCAAAGTAAACTCAAAGTCTGACGTGAATTCAATTTCCGCGCCGGCCATGGAGCCTCAATATTCTGCAGGCAAACAGCAGGAGCTTACAGATGACAACTATCTCTCAAAAGAAGCCCTTCCAAAGCATAAGATTATAGGACTTGCCTTCAATACTTACTGGATTACTGAGTATATGGATGATCTTTATCTTATGGATCAGCATGCCGCTCATGAAAAGGTCAATTACGAGAGATTCATGAAAGAATTCAAAGAAAGAAATATAGTATCTCAGAATCTGTATCCTCCTATGGTGATTTCACTCAGTCCTGAAGAAAAAGCTGCATGTATATCAAATATGGAATATTTTGAGAAGTCCGGCTTTGAAATATCAGATTTCGGTGACAACGAAGTTCGACTGTCGGCTGTCCCTGTTAATCTTGTTGGTCTTGAGGGAAGAGATGTATTCCTTGAGTTTGCAGCATATCTAGCAAGTGACGTATCCGGAGTAACGGAAGATATATTTGTACATAAGATTGCAACCATGGGCTGCAAAGCTGCTGTAAAAGGAAATCAGCATATATCTGTTGTTGAAGTACAGGCATTGATAGATGAGCTTATGACTCTTGAAAATCCGTACACCTGTCCTCACGGCAGACCGACACTGATTAAATTCAGTAAATCAGAAATCGATAAAAAGTTTAAGAGGATAGTTTAAGATGACACCACTTATAGTATTAGCCGGTCCGACGGCAGTGGGAAAAACAGACATATCCATAAAACTTGCAAAAAAGATCAGCGGGGAGATAATCTCCGCTGACTCTATGCAGGTATATAAAGGAATGAATATCGGTACCGCAAAGATAAAAGAATCAGAAATGGATGGTGTTCCGCACCACCTTATAGACTGTTTTTCACCTTTTCATCCTTTCAATGTAACAGAATTCCAATCTATTGCAAAGAAATGTATAGAAGATATCACTGCTCGTGGAAATGTACCTATACTTGCCGGTGGAACCGGATTCTATATTGATTCAGTTGTTTATGACACTTCATTTAACGATGAAGAGGATGATGGTTATGCTGATTCATTATGGGAAATCTCAAAGGAAGGAAATGGGCCGGACACATTATATAAAAAACTGAGAGAAGTGGACCCGGCATCAACTGATATCATCCATAAGAATAATATCAAACGTGTTATAAGAGCTCTGGACTTCTATCATAAGAACGGAAAACCGATATCAGAGCATAATGCCACTGAGAAAGCCAAAGAATCACCTTATGATGTGCGATACTTTGTTCTAACCATGGACAGAGCAAGACTCTATGAACGTATAGATATGAGAGTGGATATAATGTTTGACGAAGGACTTGTCGATGAAGTTATTGCACTTAAAAAGCAAGGGCTGAATGGTTCACATATATCCATGCAGGGTATCGGATATAAAGAGCTGCTTCCGTTCATCGATTCAGACTTCACTATAACTCCTGAAAATATCGAACTTGCGAAATCAGAAATCAAACAGGATACACGTCATTTCGCAAAGCGCCAGCTTACATGGTTCCGCAGAAATCCCGACGTAATCTGGATTAACAAGGATGAGCTTACGGACGACGAAGCGGTAATCAATAAAATGTTAGAATATATTGATCATTGATTTTATATCCACGATTAATACACATCATCATAATACACTCAAAACACGCCTCTCGGCTCCGCTCTGAGGACGCTTCGCGCATGTAGAATCGCACTTCGTGCGATGCGCTACGCGGTTAGTCCACCTCACT
>OCTW013392006.1_pt1 | contig 93166 bp, 77 predicted proteins | sample 1539671 | NCBI WGS metagenome assembly OCTW01 (sample SAMN02144230, study PRJEB22623) | gut metagenome | biome: sheep rumen | host: Ovis aries | place: New Zealand | reverse complement strand
GGGCTTTGTTGCTCACAAAGGCCCCAGGTTCTCGCCCAAACGTCGGTATAAAAAAAAGACCCCTCTCTTACCGAGAGGGGCCTTTTTTATGCGGGTGCCAGGACTCGAACCTGGAGCCTTTTGGTTCGTAGCCAAACGCTCTATCCAGTTGGGCTACATCCGCATTGGTGCCCCAAATATAGCATTATCGGCCTATATGTCAAGGGATTTTCTTTAAATTTCTTGAAAGAATTACTAAATTTGGGCAAAAGAATCAAGTTCCGCGCAGAAACATAAAATGGTCAAGAACATTATTTTCAAGATACTGAACGCTCTCAAGTCCGCCTTCCTGAAAAAGAAAGTCATCCTGTGGCTGCTCATTTTGTTTCTGCCGGTCCTGCTTGTGGCGGCCGCCGTCGTGGTCACCTACAACCACTTCTTGCCGGAACTTCCTTCTCTCTCCCAGCTGGAACAGATCAACCCCAAACTGGTCACCAACATCTACGACATGAACGGGAAAATCGCCCACGAATACTACGTGGAGCGTCGTGAATGGGTCAGCTTCGACTCCATCCCCGAAAACGCCATCCGTGCGGTGATGGCCACCGAAGACCGTGAATTCTACAACCACTGGGGCATGAACGTTTGGGCCATTCCCTCCGCCATCATGGAAAGCGTCTCCAGCGGCAAGAAACTCCGCGGAGCTTCCACCCTCACCCAGCAGCTCACCAAGCTTTTGTTCCTTACTCCGGAGCGTTCCATTTCCCGTAAGATCAAGGAGGCCATGACGGCCATCCGTATCGAGCAGACCTACACCAAACAAGAGATTCTCGAATTCTACATGAACGAGGTTTACCTGTCTGCCGGTAACTACGGTTTCCAGGCCGCGGGCAAATATTATTTTGGCCGCCCCCTAGATAGCCTTACCATTCCGGAGTTGGCCGTGCTGGCAGGCATGCTCCAGCGCCCGGAGGCCTACCGCCCCGACAGGCACCCCAAGGCATCTCTAGAACGCCGCAATACCGTGCTCTTTGCCATGATGGATGCGGGCTACATCAGCAAGGAAGATTACCGCAAGTACGTGGACACCCCCATCACCTTGGCCGAAAAAGAAGAGGAAAAAGGCGCAGGCCTCTACTTCTACGAAGAAATCCGCAAGTACATGGAAAAGAAGTACGGCGAAAATTCCCTCTATGCCGACGGTGTTTCCATCTATAGCACCATCGACCCCGATATCCAGGCCTACGCCGACAGCGTGGCACAGGTCCAGGTAGAAAAAGTCCGCCGCCGCATCAAGTACCGCGCCACACGCCGTCTGTTCCTCGCGAACAAGTACGATATGCCCGAAGACAGCGTTGTCGCCCACTTCGACAGCATCTATACCCTGTTCAAGAAAGACTACCTGGCCAACGACACCAACCCGGATCCCAAGAAAAGACGTTTCCCTGACAGTATCCTGTACCACCACGCCGAAGTGGCCGCCATCTTGATTGAAAACGAGACCGGAGCCATCCGCGCCATGGTGGGCGGAAGCGACTGGAACAGCTCCCGCTGGAATCGCGCGGTGCAGTCCCTGCGCCAGCCGGGCTCCAGCTTTAAGCCTATTGTGTATGCTACCGCCATGGACAATGGAGCCAGCCCCTGCGACTCGGTGAACGACCAGCCCGTCACCATCCCCGACCCCGACGACAAGGACAAGAACAAGGTCTGGCGTCCGGCAAACTTCGGTCACGACTTTGAAGGAATGATGACGCTCCGCAAGGCCCTCTACAAGTCCAAGAACCTGCCCGCTATTCTCACCGGCATGAAATACGGGCTCAGCAACGTGGTGAATTACGCCCGCAAGTTCGGCATCGTGAAAGCTCCGCTCCTTGCAGTCCCGAGCCTTGCCCTGGGTTCCGTGGGCGCCACCCTGATGGAAATGACTTCGGCCTATACCGTGTTCCCCAACGGCGGTAACCGTATCGAGCCTTACATGATCGAATCCATCGTCGATAAGAACGGTGAGACCATCGAAAAGAACATGAAGGTGGAGCACGAAGTGCTCCGAGCCCCCAGCGCCTACCTGATGGTGGACATGCTGAAAGACGTGAACGTCCGCGGAACAGCCGCACGCGTTTGGGCCAGCGGCTTTACCCACCCCAGCGGCGGAAAGACGGGCACCACCAACGACTATACCGACGCCTGGTACATCGGATTCACCAAGCAGTACACCATGGGCGTGTGGATTGGTTCCGACAGCCCGGGCACTATGGGTGCGGGCCACACCGGCACCGAAGACGCCCTGCCTGTTTGGCTTGCTGTCATGACCGAACTCCACAAGGACCTTCCGAGACTTCCCTTCCCCGTGCCTGCAGGCGTTTCCAGCAGGGGCATCTGCAACTACACCGGCAAGGTGGCCGGAGAGTTCTGCTCTGAAAAGACCTACTGCCTCTACACCGCAGGTTACGCCCCTACCGAAGTCTGCGACGGCAACCATTTCGAAGTCAAGACGAAGTCCGCCGACGACGCCACCCTCTTCAGCAACAAGGGTGCAGCGGAGACCTCTACCGGGCCTAAAAAGACCCGAAAAATGTTCTAGGAATCTGTCCTGAATTTCGGCAAGAAAACGCCTGAAATCCGCTAGATATCAAGGGTTTGAGCATACTCAACCCTTAACAAAATCTTATATTTTTTCTATCTTTGCGGTGCTATGGATTGGCCGCACAACATAAAGACCCTTACAGGCGACGAGCTCAAGGCTTGGCTTCGCGAACAAGACGAGAAGCCCTTCCGTGCCGACCAAATCCAGAAATGGCTTTTTTGCCAGCAGGTCAAAACCTACGACGAGATGGTGAACATCTCCCCCGCCCTCCGCGAAAAACTGGCCGCCAAGTTCAGCCTCCGGGCCCTTACCGAAGAGACCCGCATGAAATCCGCCGATGGCACCGTCAAGTGGCTTTTCAGGACCCACGACAACCACCACATCGAGACGGTGATGATTCCCTCCAACGGACGCTTTTCCGTTTGCGTCTCCACCCAGGTGGGCTGCGCCATGAACTGCGCCTTCTGCCGTACCGCCAAGATGGGCTTCACCCGCAACCTGGAAGCGGGCGAAATCCTAGAAGAAATCATCAACGTGAACTGGTTCCTGAAAGATTCCGGCACTCTCGATGCCGACGGGAAAATCGCCCAGGTCACCAACATCATCTTCATGGGCATGGGCGAACCGCTGAACAATCTTGAAAACGTGCACCGGGTCTGCTGCACGCTGCACAACCAGAGTCTGTTCAACATGGGCTCCAAGCGCATGACGGTAAGCACCAGCGGCGTAGTGCCCAAGATCAAGGAACTGGTGGACCGGAACACCCCCTGCTGCCTTGCGGTAAGCCTGAACAGCACCAACAACGAATACCGCTCCTCCGTGATGCCGGTCAACAAGACCTGGCCCATCGAAAAGCTTTTGGAAGCGGTGGACGAATACATCCGCCGCACCGACAACTACGTAACTTTCGAATTCGTCCTCATCAAGGACATCACCTGCACCCCCAAGGCCGCCAAGGAACTTATCCGCATTTGCGCCCCCCGCCGGGTGAAGGTGAACGCCATCGTGCTTAACGACGGCGACGACCCCACACTGCACGCGCCCAGCCCCGAAGAAGTGGAAGACTTCCTTGCCAAGGTGCGTGCCGCCGAAATTCAAATAACGATCCGCAATCCGAGGGGCCGGGACATCTTGGCCGCCTGCGGACAACTCGCGTACAAAAAGGATGGTAAAACATGTTAACGCAGAACCTCCCCGAATTCTGGGACAACCTCTACATGGACGGAAAGGACTACTGGAATTTCAAGAAGGCGACACCCGCCCTCCTGGAATTCTTCAAGAACCCTTCCTGCCCCGCTACCGGCTCGGTCCTGATTCCTGGAGCGGGTTTCGGCTACGATGCCGAAGCCTGGGCAAATAAAGGTCACGACGTGCTGGCTGTAGATTTCGCACCTACCGCCGTAGATGAACTGGACCACCTAAGCCGCAAGTACAAGAACCTCCGCTCTTTGGACCTGGACCTGTTCACCCTCTCTCCCAAAGACCCCAAGCGTGGCGGCCAGCTGTTCGACATCGTCTATGACTACGGCACCTTCTCGGCAATCCACCCGGGCCGCCGCGACGAATTTTTTGAAGTCTGCTACAAGATGCTCAAGGACGACGGCCTGTTCATCTGCCTCATGTACCCCCTCATGAACGGAAAGACACTGCAGGGGCCTCCCCACTGCACCAGCGAGGGCGAACTCATGGCCCGCTTGGACGGCGTTTTCGACATCGTGGAACGCATCAAGCCCGTAAACAGCATTCCTGGCCGCGAAGGCAAGGAAGAATTCTGGCTCATGAAAAAGGTCGTGTAATTTTAGACGAAAGGACGGGCCTACGGCCCTACAGACGAAAGACGATAGAATTATATTTTTTGATTAAAAAACAAACACAAGGATTATATTATGGCACAAGATTTATGCCCCTGCGGATCTGGCAAAGAATACTCTGAATGCTGTGAACCCATCATCAAGGGAACAGCCCTCGCCCAGAGCCCCGAAGCCCTGATGCGTTCCCGCTACACCGCCTACGCCAAGCACGAAATCAAGTGGCTCAAGGACTCCCTGGAAGCCACCCAGCGCAGCGACTTCGACGAACCCAGCGTAGAAGCCTGGAGCCGCGACTCCGAATGGCTCGGCATCGAAATCAAGCAGACCAAGACCGAAGAAGAAAAGAACATCGGCTGGGTGGAATTCATTGCCCGCTTCAAGCAAGGAAACATCACCCGCAACCACCACGAACTGGGCGAGTTCCACAAGGTAGGCGGAGCCTGGTTCTTCTACGATGGCCGTGCCGTCAAGCAAGAAACCGTCCACAAGGAAGGCCCGGACGTTGGCCGCAACGACCCCTGCCCCTGCGGTTCCGGCAAGAAGTACAAGAAGTGCTGCGGAGCGGGGAAATAGACGAAAGACGAAAGACGATAGATGAGAGAAAAGGGGAAAGCCTTCCCCTGGCTCGCACTCCGAAGACTCCGTCGCTCGCCACCCCTTCGCCTAGGGGCTCCGCCCCTAAAACCCAGATTAGCACACCTAAAACCTACAACCTAAAACCTAATACCTAGCACATGTTCAAAGTTTTCGTAGATGGTGAAGCAGGAACCACAGGCCTGCAGATTTATGAGAGACTCGCGAAGCGTAGCGACGTCGAAGTGCTGCGCATTTCTCCCGAACTCCGCAAGGACATCGCCGAACGCAAGAGGCTCATCAACGAGTCCGACGTGACGTTCCTGTGTCTGCCCGACGCTGCCGCCATCGAAAGCGCCGCCCTCTGCGAAAACCCGAACACTTGCGTCATAGACGCCTCTACGGCCCACCGCGTGAACCCGGCCTGGACCTACGGCATGCCGGAACTCAGCCCCGCCCAGCGCGAAGCCATCGCGAAGGCCAAGCGTATCGCGAACCCTGGCTGTCACGCCTCCGGATTCATTCTCGGCGTGCACCCGCTGGTCGCCGCAGGGATCCTCCCGAAGAGTGCGAACCTCGCCGCCTACAGCATTACCGGTTACTCCGGCGGCGGCAAGAAGCTCATCGCCGAATACGAGGACGCAGCAGCCCTTTCGCACGCTGCCGGCGAATCGAAGGCCATCATGGCTCCGGCCCCGTACGCGCTTGCGCTCGCACACAAGCACCTCCCCGAGATGAAAAAATACTGCGAACTTGAAAACGTTCCGTTTTTCAATCCGGTGCTTGGGCCATACTACAAGGGTATGGCCGTGACCGTCGCCATTTTCGCGAACGAACTCACCAAGAAGGTGGGCCCGGTCGGCCTTACCGAAATCCTCATGAAGCATTACGAAGGCAGCCGCTTTGTGAAGGTGATGCCCTACGAAGCCGCCCCCGTGCTTTTCAACGGCCGCCTTGACGCCACCGTCTGTAACGATACCAACAACGCTCGCATCCAGGTTTTCGGCAACGAGAACATGATGCAGGTGACCACGATTATCGACAACCTGGGCAAGGGCGCCAGCGGTGCCGCCATTCAGAACATGAACATCGCCCTTGGGTTGGACGAAGGGCTCAGCTTGGTTTAGACTTTCTCAATACAAGAAAATTAAAGAATCTACCGAGAAGAACTCGGTAGATTTTTACAAATAAAATTTTAAACTTTTCGCCAATTTTTACCAACCAAAACTATTTAGAGCGTCTTGCACAATAAAAAGCATCGATCCAGGTTCCGTTTGCCACATAACACGAGAGCCATCGGATGTTATATCAACAGGAACTTTGTAATCTTTTCCTTTATATATAACGGTCGCCATTCCCTTATAGGAGTTGCCAGCATTATTCACCACAAGCACTTCTTTCACTTTCAAGTTATATCCCTTGAAATTTGCATCCGTATTAAATGTTTCCTGCATCGATGATTTTACAGTTTCTTCAATACTACTGGTATCGCATCCAATCAAGGCAAAGGATAGAAGCAATCCCGCAATAATTCGTTTCATCTTAACCTCCTGTGTATCAAATACATTGGAAATAAATATAAATAAAAAGCGGTATCAGAGTCTATTTTTTTATTTTTTCGATATTTTTCTACATTTGTTGCATGTTCCTAGACGAAAAATCCATAGAAGTACGCTCCGGCAAGGGCGGTGACGGCATCGTAAGCTTCCACCGTGAAAAGTTCGTGCCCCTGGGAGGCCCTGACGGCGGCGACGGCGGTCGCGGCGGTCACGTAATACTCCGAGTGAACGAGCAGTATTCCACCCTCCTGGACATGGGGAACGCCCGCCTGTACAAGGCGAAAAACGGTCAGCCCGGTGGCGCCAAACGCTGCACCGGAGCTTCTGCCGAAGACCTGATTGTGGACGTACCCCGCGGAACCATCGTCAAGGACGCCGAAGGGCGAATCCTGGCAGACCTCACCGAAGCAGGCCAGAAATGGATTGCGGCCCGTGGCGGCAAGGGCGGCATGGGCAACCAGCATTTCGCCACCCCGAAGGTCCAGGCACCCCGCAAGTGCACCCCCGGCGAAAAGGGCGAAAAGCGGGAACTTTTCTTGGAACTGAAACTCATGGCCGACGTGGGCCTGGTAGGGTTCCCAAACGCGGGCAAGTCCAGCCTGGTGAACAGGATTTCTAGCGGCCGCCCAAAAGTCGGAGACTATCCGTTTACCACGCTGGAGCCGGTACTCGGCATTGTGCAGATGAATGGTCACAGCTTTGTGGTGGCTGACATTCCGGGGCTTCTGGAAGGAGCCAGCGAAGGCAAGGGACTAGGCCACCAGTTCCTGAAGCACATCGAACGCACGCACACGCTGCTGTTCGTCATCGACGGCTTTGCCGAAAACGCCTATGAGCAGTTTACCGTGCTCAAGAGCGAACTGAAGGCATTCCACCCGAAGCTCGCCCAAAAGTCCTACGTAATTGCCCTGAACAAGAGCGACCTTGGAATCGAAGAGTCCATCAAGGAATTCAAGAAGCACAGGGAAAAAGTCATCGTGACCTCAGCCATTACAGGAGACGGCTGCAAGGAACTGCAGCAGGCCCTGGACGATGCCGTGCCCCATGTGCAAAAGAAAAAAGTGGGCTGGGAAAGCAAGAGCAGTTCCGGCAGCGACAGCAAAAAGGGCGGCTGGAAAAAGAAGGCCTAACCTATGGCTAAAAAGGAACAGAGTACACCTGTTATCGTGAACCGCAAGGCGCAGCACCTCTACTTCGTGGACGAGACCTTCGAAGTGGGTATCATGCTTATCGGTTCAGAGGTCAAGTCCATTCGCGACGGCAAGTGCACCCTGGGCGAAGCCTGGATCGACATCGACGAGAAAAAGAACGAGCTCTGGTTGGTGGGCGCCCATATCGACGAATACGTTTTCGCAAACCGTTTCAACCATTTCCCGGCAAGGCGCCGCAAGCTTTTGGCCCATGTCCATGAAATCGCCAAGATGCGCAAGGCCAAGGAGCAGAAGGGCTGTACGCTGATCCCCCTGAAGCTCTATTTCAAGAACCGCCGCGCCAAGCTGGAGATGGGAATCTGCCGCGGCAAGGACCAGCGGGACAAGCGGCAAGATATTATCAACCGCGACGCCAAACTGGAAATGGCCCGGGCGGCAAAGGTGCACCTGCGATGAAAAAACTGGTTGCCGCCATATTCGCCTGTTTTGTCTGTGCCACCTTCGCATGGGGGGCTTCCAATGCGGCATCGGTAAATTTTCTGGATGCAGAGATTCTTTCCAAGGACGCCGGGGCATCCTTCCATTGGTTCCCCATCCAAAAGACATTCATCTTGGTTACCGCCAAGGATACGGCCAAGTTTGCCGTCGGGATTCCCTTCGTTTCCCACAACAGCAACGTGATGGAGCTTGCGGCAAGTCCCAAGCTTGAAAACGACCACCTCTGGATTTCAAGAGACGACGCCTACAAGCTTTTCCCAAACGCAAAACCCAGCAGTTCAAGCGCCGCACCGGCATCTAGCTCCGTGACGCAGTCCAGCTCCAGCGCAACGCTTACGTCTAGCTCAAGCGCCGCTCCCGCTCCAAGCACGACAGCTCCTGCGGCGGTGGCCACACCGGCAAGCACAATTCCCGCCGCCACGCCTGTCGCTCCCCCGAAAAACGAAACCGCCGGCACCCGCGAAGTCAAGACCATCGTCATCGACCCCGGTCACGGTGGAAAGGATACCGGCGCCCAGGGTAAAAAGTCCAACGAAAAGGACATCGTGCTCGCCATCGGAAAGCTCCTGAAAAAAGAACTGGAAAAAGAAGGTTTCAATGTCAAGATGACCCGCGACAAGGACGTGTTCATTGAGCTGGGCCAGCGGGCGAATCTCGCGAACCAGTGGGACGGCGACCTGTTCATCAGCCTGCACTGCAACGCCATCGACGCTACCGCCGAGCGCAAAAAGCAAGTCAAGGGCTACCATGTTTACGTGCTGCGCGCCCCCGAAAGCGAAGAAGACAAGGCCATCGCCCGTCGTGAAAACAAGGTGGCCACGCTCTACGGCGAAAAGAACGCCAAAGAAGAACTGTCCCCCATCGAATGGTTCAAGCTGGAAGCCCGCCTAGAAAAGTATAAGCAGAACAGTTACATGTTCACCGAAGAGATGCTCAAGGCCATGGACGGCGGAAAAATCCGCAGGCAGGCAGGCGGCGTGGGCGGTGCCGGATTCATGGTGCTGGTGGGTGCGCTGATGCCAGCGGTCCTCTTTGAAATCGGGTTCATCAGCAACCCCGAAGACGAAGCCTACATGATAACCGACAAGGGCCAAAAGGACATCGCCGAGCGCATTTCCAAGGCCGTCAGCACCTACAAGGCCGCAGTCCACAGCTACAGAGAGACGCTAGGGCGGTAGCGTCTGCGGCATCATTAGCAGCTATTAAATTATTTTAGACTGTTTACTTTATCATTTATCAGATCACGGCATTCCTGCAGAATCTGGGCGTATTTTTCTTGATAGAGCGCCGTCATTTTCGATGTTCCGTCAGCACATGTTTCGGTCCTAGCTATATAACCATTAAACCAATTTTTTGTCAAAAAATTCAGTTCTATTTCTTCTACAGGATAATCTTCCATCGTCCATAAATAAGGAGTAAAAGTTCCTTTTAGCTTCTTATTTGCCCTATCTAAAAGTTGCTCTAAAAAAACTTTTCTTTTTTCAGAAATGTTTTCTGCATCCTCTAACTTTTTCTCTATTCTCTCATACAATTGTTTCTGCACATCGGCAAGAATATCCGCAAACAAAGCAAAATCCCCCTGCGGGCAGGATTCAACAAAGCTCTCGGGTTTTAATCCAATTGCATCGTAATATTCTTTCCAACTTGTATAAATAAGATTTTCATCTACACTATAATCAACATATGTTTCATCGTTAGAACATCTCATCTTGAAAACATACCTTGGGGTAATGTCAAGACCAGAAGAAACTGATGGAACCCCATAAGCAGCCGTAACATCATCAATGGCTCCACACGACATTAAATCATCTTCCCATGATTTTAATGCGCTCTTATATACAGCAGTGTCCCTTGACAACAATTCCTGCAATTCCGAGCATGAATATTTGGGAGGATAAAGCATCTCTCCAACAGAGTCTTTTTCACAAGTTACAGAAGAATCCCTAGCCAAGACATATTTCATTGTGCTAGATGAACTAGACAAGGGTTTCAAAAACTCTTTACTAGATGAACTTAGCAAAGGCTTCAAATGCTCATTAGTAGAACTACTAGCAATGTCTGCCGAAGGATCTATAAAATCCTCCGAAGCCGGAGGACTTGTACTGGAAGCATTACTACAATCAGTCCAAAAAAAAGCGGTCAGGGACAAGTAACACAAACGCCAAACATTACGAATGTTCATACAAAACTTCATTCTCTTTAATATACTTTTTTCATCAGACAAAAAAACCGACTGCTTTTGGCAATCGGCTTTTAACTTTACTCAAAGGGAGCCTGCGACCGAGCTCACACCCCAAAGGGCGTAGCCCGACCTCAAGCCTCTACTCAGCGTCCATGTCCGCTTCGTCGATTTCGGCGTTGTGGTACACATCCTGAACGTCGTCGTGGTCTTCGAACTTGTCGATGAGCTTCAAAAGCTTCTGGGCGTCGTCATGACCGAGTTTTACAGGGTCGTTGGCAACGTAGCTGAGTTCGGCACTCATCATTTCGATCCCTGCAGCTTCAAGAGCCTTGGAAACAGCGTCGAAGGCTTCGGGGCTGGTGGAGATTTCGTGCACGCCGTCTTCGGTGGACATGTCTTCGGCACCGGCTTCCAACACCAGGTCCATCACCTTTTCTTCGGGGTACTTTTCGGCATCGACGATAATCACGCCCTTGTAGGTAAAGGCCCAAGAAACGGAACCGGATTCGCCCATGGAACCGCCGTTCTTGTTGAAGATGTTACGGACTTCGGCAACGGTACGGACCTTGTTGTCGGTCAGGCACTGCACCATGATGGCAACACCGGCCGGGCCGCGTCCTTCGTACAGCGGCTCCGTCATTTCGGTACCGGAGTTGGCACCCGTACCCTTGGCGATGGCGCTTTCAATGTTCTTGGTGGGCAAGCTCTGGCTCTTGGACTTAAGGATAGCTGCACGCAGACGGGGGTTTGCGTCGGGGTTTCCACCGCCGAGCTTGGCGGCAATGGAGATTTCCTTAATCAGCTTGTTCCACGCCTTGGCGCGGGCGACGTCAGTCTTAGCTTTCTTGCGTTTGGTGGTGGCCCATTTGGAGTGACCAGACATAAATACCTCTATCGGGGTTTAAAGTTGATGTTTTGTTAAACTCTTCAGGAATACTATTCCTCTTCCTCGTCATCTTCGTAGACGACTTTTTTCTTTTTCTTCTTTTTCTTCTTCTTTACGACAGGTTCCTCTTCATCTTCGTCGTAAGATTTTTTCTTCTTTTTCTTCTTCACGACAGGAGCCTCTTCCTCATCTTCGTCGTAGGAGCGCTTCTTCTTTTTCTTCTTCACGACAGGAGCTTCTTCCTCGTCTTCGTCATAGGAGCGCTTCTTCTTTTTCTTCTTCACAACGGGTTCTTCCTCTTCTTCGGCCTCTTCTGCCGCAGCTTCGCGCTTTTTCTGCAGCATAGCACGGCGGCGCTTTTCCTTGACCGTCAGGTTAGAACCATCTTCATCTTCTTCGTCTTCGTCATAGGAGCGTTTCTTTTTCTTCTTTGCAACAGGAGCCGGTTCAGGTTCGGCAACGGGAGTCGGTTCAGGACGTTCCTTCTTCTTCAGGTTTGCCTGAAGTTGCTTCTTGTCCAAAGGAACAGCGGATGCTTTGGTAATCTCTTCTTCGTATGCTCCGCCCCAAACAGAACCCAGGGCCGTACCGGAGGCAATAGCGTCCTTAAAAATACCCATGGCCCACTCGTCATTTGCCGGCGGTAAAAGACGGAACTTCACGTTACGCACCTGGGTGGGTTCGTCTTCCAAGAAGAGCATCATGTCGAACACGCCCACCTGATATTCCTTACCGTCGGTCCCAGCAGCAGGGGCCGGAATATAGGCGACTATAGAATAGAGGGTACCGTCATAAAGAGCGGAATTCAGAAGTTCCGGGTCACCAGCCACCACATGGACTTCACCGATAGCCTGGAATGCCCAAGGAGCCACTTCAACCTTGAGAGAGAACTTCTGCCATCCACCCTCGGCAGGTTTCAGTTTCAGAAGCGAACTCGAAAAAGCCTGGAACTCAGGCTTCGTATTCCCCTGTGCAAAGCTCAGCACAGCGAGAGCCATAAAAAGCACGCATAGCAGTTTTTTCATCGTCCTATCCTTTTTTGTTTAATCTCAAACATACCCTAGTTTTTGAAGAACAGAGCCTTCGCAGCCTCGAACATCGGGTCCTTTTCATCCGGGTTGCGGCATTCCGTATAAATGCGCACCTTCGGCTCGGTACCGGACGGACGGACCAGCATCCAGGAGTCGTCGTCGAAGATGACCTTCACACCGTCGAGGGTGAGGAGCTGTTTCACAGTCTTTTCGTTATTGCCGACCATGACCTTTGCACCGGGCTTTGCGATATCGGCGATAGCGTTCACCTTGGCCTTCAAAGGTTCGCCCACCAGGGACTTGTCTACTTCGAAACCGGAGCGGGTCGGGTAGAAACGGCCGTATTCCTCGTAAAGGGCATCCAGGTATTCACCCAGGTTCTTGCCCGTGGTAGCCATAATTTCAAGAGCGATGAGAAGACCGAACTGGGCATCCTTCTCTAGTGTGTTGTTGAGGCCAGAGATACCGTCAGATTCTTCGAAAGCCACGAGAGCCTTCTGCTTCGCGTTGCGGGAAAGCCACGGGCGGAAGTTCTTGAAGCCCACCGGAGTTTCCATCACGGGCACGCCCAGCTTTTCGGCGATGATGTTCACAAAGTTAGAAGTAGCGACGGACTTAGCAACACAGCCCTGTTCCTTGCGCCAGGTAGCCATGTAGTGGAAAGCAATAGCACCGAACTGGTTCATGTCGATTTCGCGGGTGCCGTCATAGAAACGGATACGGTCTCCATCCGGGTCAAAGATGGCGCCCAGGCGGAACCAGGACTTGCTTTCGTCCAGCACCTTGCGGACCTTTTCGAGGTTCTTGCTGGACGGTTCGGGGGCGATACCGCCGAACAGGGAATCGTCTTCGTTGCGGAGCGTGATGAGGCATTCCGGATTGTCGAGGAGAGCGGCCGGACGGCGACGGGTAGAACCGTGCACATGATCGCAAACGAGGGTCAGGCGGCCCTTCTTGATGAAGTCCTTGATGCGGTCGAACTTGATGGTGCCCTGCTTGACCAGGAATTCCTTGTAAATCTTGAGGGAGTCGATGATTTCCCAGTCAACCTTGCCCACCGGTTCAAACTTCCAGGTGGCCATCATTTCGTTGCTGAGCTTGGTAATGACGTTCGTGATTTCCGGACCAGCAGGACCGCCGTCGGCCGGGTTGAACTTGATACCGTTGTAGTGGCTCGGGTTGTGACTCGGGGTCATGTTGATGGAGCAGGCAGCACCGAGCATTTCGATGCAGGCGCTGAATTCCGGTGTGGGCATTTCGCCACCATAATAGACCTTCACGCCGGCCTTCGCAAACTGGTCGGCAACGGCTTCGCAGAATTCGTGACCGAGCAGGCGGTTGTCGTGACCTACGACCACGCCACGTTTCTGGAGTTCGGCAAAATCCTTCACACCGAGAGCTTCAAAAAGTTCAGGAGTCGCTTCCTTATAGAGGCGGACGATTGCCGCACCCACCACCTGCAGATTGCGGAGCGTAAATTCGGAACCGATTTCTCCGCGCCAGCCGGAGGTACCGAAGCTCACCTTGGCGGGCTCCTGGGAGGTCAGAGCGACCTGTTTCACCTGTTCGACCAGACCCATGTCTGTGGCAGGATTGAACTCGGGGGACTGAATTTTCTTCCAAATCTGGGTAATATTATCCATAACGGTTCCTTTTAAGTTTAGCAAGGAAAATTTAGTAAAAACACGTCACCCAACCACTAAATACCAACCACCAAATAGCTATATTCCCCCCCATGGTTTACGTTCTATTGATTCTCGCCAGCTTAATCGGCATCGCCATATCTGTTTTTTACCTGCGTAAGAATATTGTACGCATTCGCGAAAAAAACAAGAACGAGCCCAAGGCCTATAAGCGCGGGCTCAACTATGTCATGACCTACCTGTGGTACGGCTACCTGCTGGTATTTTTTGCAGGGCTTACAATCAACAACCTTGGGAACTGGTAGCCTGTTTCCATCGTTCGTAAAGGAACAGCGCTATTAAGTTCTTTCCGTCGATAAACTGACGGGCGGCCTCTTCGTACGGAAGCACCACGGTCTTAATCCACTCTATTTCTTCGGTGTACTGCTGGTCCTTGCCGTCCATGGCAGCAAGTTGTTCTGGAGTCACATCCCGCTCAATGGCATACAAACGAATGCGTTCATCTAGAAGCCCACAACTGGCGGCAAAGCCTTCGCTCTTACCGTGGTACCAAAAATCCATCAAGTCAATGAGTTCAGAATCATCGGCCTTGATCTGAGCCTCTTCTTCCAGCTCCGAAAGGGCCACCTTGCGGTAGTCCCCCGTCCAATCCAGAATCCCTGCCGGAATTTCCAACGAGGCCTGCTCGCTGATGGCAAACCTGGGTTGCTTCACCAGCAACAGGTATTTTTTTCCTTCGCAACGAAGCACCACCAAAATTCCGACAGCATTTCCGCGAACAAGGACAATACCGTGAACCGGGCGACCGTCAGGAAGCGTGGCCGTGGCGTTCAGCTTTATAAAGAGCGGTTGGCGGCCATTGCGCAAGAAATCCACCGAGGTAAAATGGATCTTGGTAATATTGAATTTTGCACTAGTCGCTGCAAGCCAGTCCTTGAAAATACGACTTTCCAAAATCAAAGGATAGTCGGACTCGGCAATTTCAGAAGCAAAAGAGTATTCCATAGTTAGTTCTCAGTTACTACTCAAAACTCACAACCCACAACCCACAACTACTTCCGCTTATTCGGATTCACACTTGTCGCCACCGTTGCCTTTTCCCAAACCCCACGCAGGGAGTCCATGCTGATGGTGTCAGGAACCATACGGTTGTAATTCAAGTCAAACCAGAACATGTCCTTTTGCGTAGAAGGACCGCAGAATGATTCTGCAGCATCGGGAGTGTACAGTTCACGTACCGCAATCATTTCACGCTTTGTTCCATAAGCCGAGATGGAAAACCTATTGGGAACCACATTGACAGCACCACACTCGGGAATCTTTTCCACATAGTACAAGTGGGTATGCCACAGGGTATCCAAGCGCTCTTGCACATCTCCCAAAGCATTGGAATCATTTTCCCACCCGGCAGATTTACAATAAAACAAGGTGGAATCGGCACATTTCTGACGCAACGGGACTAAGGCCGTATCGGTCAAGTTCCAGCTTCTAGGAAAAAGTGTATCGGGAACCATCTTGTCGCATTTATCCATGGTAAACTTGCAAACCGATTTCATAGGACGCCAATAATAGACCCTTGGAGTCAAGGAGTCCAAGACCTTCAGAAATGAAGGAGACCCCTTTGTCCGCAAGGGCAATGTCTTTATGGAATCAAAAAGGGAATCTATATAAACTTTAAAAGTATCCAGGCTAAAAGAGCCATGGCGAACAAGAATCGTATCTAGCAGGGAATCAACATCGTTATAAATCTCTATTTGGGATATTCCCTTCAACGAATTCCTATCGAAAAGCACTTTTAGAACAGTGTCCGGCCGAAACATGGGAGACGCGCAGTCTTCTTTCTTGGTCTGGTACTGAATGATGGGTTCCAATTCTAAGGCGGTATCTCGCCACGCCGTATCAATCGTTATGGATTTCAAGGCACAATTGGAAAAAGACCAGATACTGTCCAAATGGATGTACAGGGTATCATCTGCCAGGTGAATCAGGCTTCCTGAATCCAGTTCCGCACTCAAGAAAAATCCTTCGCCACCAAAGACATCCGAAGCACTGTAAATATCAATGGGGCCGTCATCATCCTGGGTACAGGCAACAACCAGCAGCAGCCCAAAGACAAAGAACAACGGCACTTTCTTGATAAAATTCACAACGACTCCAGGCCCAGTTACAAGCCAATCTGTTCCTTGAATTTAGAAATTTTAGCAGAATCTACCGGATGGCTTTCGGCAAAGAAATCGTTCCAGCGGACAAAATGTCCATTGCGACGAATCGTCAAGTAAATAGCGGAACTGTCCCTTGGTGCAATACGCCCAACCAGGGTTTGCAAGTCCACCCAGGAACCCGGCTCAAAGGAAACAGAATCCTTATCGTAGCGGAAAAGTCCAGACATCTTGGAGGTTACGTTATAACCATGATCTAGTTCAACATAATAGCCCAAGGAATCCTTGCCGGTTGCCAGAACCTTTCCCGAAAGGATTGGCCTAACGGGAGCCTCCCCTATGCCGCGCAACTTATCCATAGCGAGCAAGGCCTCTTGGCCACTAAAGTCAAAGTCATCCGAAATGGACAACGACGACCATCCCAAGGGCTGTTTTGGGCAAAGCCCCGGAAAACGACAACCCGTAGAAGCGTCAATCCATATCATTGAAGAATCCGCCGCTGGAATATGCAAGTAAGCACTGGATATGGAGTCCTCGTGAAGGACAAAAAGGGCCTTGGAAAAATCCCCTATTGGAGCAACCCAATGGATAGATGACGCAGCCCCCTTGCGAAGCGAAGCCACATAGCGCAAGAAACTATTGGGCAATTCTGCCATAGAGTCCCGAACAATCCAAGAGCACTGGCCAAGACTGCCGTCTAGCTCAAAGGCTTTCCCTGAATATTTTTCGCAGGCGACTTTCCAAGAAGGTTTATCGTTCATCTCTGCCGAACCAGGCAAGGGCAGCAGATCCACCACCATAGAGAAAAAGCCCAAACGGTAAGCCAACAAAAAGGCAAGTCCCAAAAGGATTAGCCGAAACAAAGGAAACTTGTGGGATCCCGATTTGTACTTACGTTTACAGCGGTATTCCGAAAATTCGACGGGCATTCATTACATCAAGATGAACACCGCCAATGCGGCAAAAATCAAAAGGACGACTGCTATCACAGGTGCAACCTTGTGAGTCGTGGGAGGTTCCTCGAATGGATCCTTAATCCCTTGATTTTCCAGGTTGTCCTTTTTCTTGATAATCGCGTTGAAACTCTTGGTAAAGCGCCTGTTGAGGCCTGTCTTTCTTTCGGTCCGCTTTGCAGGGGCCGCACCGCCACCGATGTTCTGGGAAGCAACTGCTGCGACAACAGCGGGTTCCTCGGGAGCACTGGCAGAACTTTCCTGTTCGGGAGACTGGCTGTGCAAGGAGAAAGACATCATCTCCGCTTCAAAGGAAAAAACCTTCAACTTGGAGGCGAGGCCCGCCTTCATAAGACCGTCGGCAATGGTCTTGCTGTTGGAAAGCAAGGCCAGCATTCCGCCTTTGGAAGACAGCTCTTGCTGGAATTGAATAAAAGCGTTATAAGCGTCACTATAGACGAAATCGAGCCCCATCAAATCTACGGCCACGAACTTGTCGTCGGGGTTGGCGTCGATCAAGGCGCGAACATCTTTCTTGAATTGCTCCGCATCGAAAGCCCCAATCGGGTTAAGGGGGGCAGACAAAAGGTCAAATATTCCGACTTCGCGATAGTTCTTCAAAGAATTCATGGTCTAAATATAACCAAAAATTAACGAAATTAAAGGTTTTTACTCTTTTTTCTTGATAAAACGCCAATTATTCTTCCCAATAGACGCCACCAGCAGGTGCATTGTAGAGGACTTCATCTGAAGATTCCTTTGATTCGTCGGCACCTTCTTCAGGTTGGACTGGATTTTCGTCGGGAACGGTTCCCTCAGAGGCTGCCGTTTCCGGAGCCGGGTTGGACTTTTCTTCGGCCTCAACAGAAACATCCTGCTCCACAGTCTCCCCTGCCGGATCGACCCGATGTTCTACCGAGGCTGGCTTTTCTGGATGGGAGAACAGGTACGGGCTAATGCTGACGCTCACCCGATGGACCGGAGAGAGCACCGGGTGAGATTCAAAGGCGTAGTCCACCCGCAAAAACTTAGCGATGACAAGACCCGCACCTGCGGTTACGCTTTGAAGGGTCGTAAAACTGCTGAGGCCGGCCCTGAGAGACAGTCCGAAATCAAAGGTGAATTCCACACCGCCGCGACCGCCGGAAAGCCAATCCACCGGATCGTCCCAGAGGCGGCCGCCGCTATCCTCGTCGGTATCAAAATCCAGACTGCGGGCTTCGTGATGGAACAGTCCCGCGCTCTGCCAGTACAGTCCCAGTGTTCCATAGAGGTACGAAACCGGAAGGGAGTAACTTGCCGCTAGGTAAAATTCCGGCGACGAGTATTCCACCTCCCCCGACTCCCAGGTTGTGGCAGAAGAGGTCCAACCCTTCAACAAACCCGACAGGTAGAACTGGTCCAGCACCCTATACCGAAGGCCCGCATCGCCCCGGAATCCCCAACCGGTCTGGTCCATCTCGCGGTACAGACCATGAAACCCGACACCGATATCAAGTCGCGGCAAGATACGGCGGCCAAAAGTGACCGAAAACATCCAGTCCGCATAGGACAAGGTATTGTAATCGCTCCCTTCGGGAATGGGTTCTCCTTCACGAATATAGGGGATGTCGTCAGCACCGAATCGAGCAAAGGAAATCCCCAGGCCCTGACCCTCGCCCAAAGGTAATGCCGCCGAAGCAAAATCGTACTGGGTATCTTCGAAATAAGCCGTATGGGAAAAACTCGCCCAACCATAGCGGATATTGGAAAGCTGGTACGGATTGGAGACAAGTCCCAAATAATCCCCATCCACAGCCATAGTGGCAGAACCGAGAGCCGCGGAACGGGCACCGGGTTCTGTGTCCAAGGTCGCATTCGCTCCTGACACGCGATCCATGGCGAACGCCTGAACCCCCATCCCGAACAACAGGAGGGTGCTCCATAACCGCAAACAGAAAGATTTGCATTTTCTTTTCAATGCCATTGACATTTTTACGGAATCAAAATAGATTTTTTCATGTCTGCAGATGTAATGACATGAGCCTTCAAAACCACATATCCAATTTTTTGACCTACCTGGAAACCCGACGCCGGTTTTCTCCTAGAACAATTGACACCTACCGCAAGAGCCTGGACAAATTCCTAGCACTTGTAGGTGAAGAAGCTCTCCTGGAGTCTTTTTCGGAAATGCAGGTCAAAAGTTTCGTGTGGAATTTGAAAATGCGGCAAAAGCTTTCCCCCACAAGCATCTGCGAACACCTGGCCGCTCTAAAAAGTTTCGGCAAGTATCTGGTCCGGTCCTCTATTTTGGGAACCAACCCGACAGAGAACATCCCCATGCCCAAACGGCCAAAACGCCTGGTGGCGTTCCTCGGACAAAAGGATCTTGCCGAAGAAAAATTTCCCGAAATTGAAAACCCGACTCTTCCGCAGGTCCGAGCCCGAGTATTGCTGGAGCTCATCTACGGCTCCGGCCTCCGCATTTCGGAATGCCAAAGTCTCACCTGGGACCGTCTGCGGGAAAAAGAAAGGTTGGTTCGTGTGCTGGGCAAGGGCAACAAGGAGCGGATTGTGCCCATTACGGACTCCCTTGTGGAACGCCTCGGGCTTTTCAAGGCCAAGCTGACCGAAGCAGGGCACCTAGTTTCAGCCACAGGATTCGTCTTTGTCAGCGAAGACGGTAAACCTTACAGCATCCGGACGCTCCGAAACGATATACAAAGCCTGCTCCGGGACATCGGCTGGGAAGGCAAGGCCAGCCCACACGTGCTGCGGCACAGCTTTGCCACCCACCTGCTGGAAAACGGAGCCGAAATCATGAGCGTCAAGGAGATGCTCGGGCATTCCAGCATTTCCACCACACAAATTTACACCCACGTGAACGCGGAACGGCTGAAGCAGGCCTTCAAGAAGACCCACCCGAGAGCGTGAGAAATCGAGTTGTGAGTTATGAGTAGTGAGTGGTGAGTAGCGTCTTCCGTTACTCAATTACTATATCCAAACTTCAAAATTCTTTTTATCTATTGAAGCTCACAACTCGTAACCGACAACTGAAAACTAATTCCCTACTACATTTTCTATATTCTTAATAGAAAAAAGGAGTTTATATGGTCGCCGAAGGTGAACACAATAAGTGGATTGCTCTGCTTCTCTGCATATTCCTAGGATACCTGGGAATCCATCGTTTCTATGAAGGTAAAATCTGGACAGGCATTCTCTGGCTCTGCACGGCAGGCCTCTGTGGAGTTGGCGTTGTCGTAGATGCAATCCTCATCGTGATGAAGCCGGAGAAGTACTGAGTGAGTTATGAGTTATGAGTTGTGAGTGGTGAGTTGTGTGGTATGAGATATGAGGCACGAACCTCAAAGGGAGCCTTTGGCACCTCAAGCGGATCCTCGCCGGAGCCTGCCCTGAGCTTGTCGAATGGGCGAGGATGACGTTCCTCAAAGCGAAGCGACCTCAAACCCTTAGCCCCTAGATCCTATCCCCTAAATCCTATGAAACACCTATTCGTCATCGCTACCGGAAGTGCCGGAAAAATTAGAGATTTCGCCCACATCCTGGGAACCGACCACTACGAATTCCAGACCCTGAAAGACATCGGGTTTGACGGCGACATCGTAGAAGACGGCAAGACCTTTGCCGAAAACGCCATCATCAAGTCAAACACCACCGCCCGCTGGCTTATGGAACGGAGCATTGAAGCCACCGTGCTTGCCGACGATTCCGGATTGGAAGTTTTTGCCCTGAACGGGGAACCGGGAATCTACAGTGCCCGCTACAGTGGAGGCCATGGAAACGACACCAGCAACAACGAACTGCTCCTGAAAAAGCTGGAAAATATCGAAGACCGCAGGGCCCGTTACTTCTGCGCCCTTTCGTACCAGACCGTTTCGCAAGTCGACGGCAAGTTCAGCATCAGCGAGCCCCGTATTTTCGAAGGGGAGTGCCGCGGGTCCATCAACCACACTCCCGTAGGCGACATGGGTTTCGGTTACGACCCGCTCTTTGTACCCGACGGCGAAACCCGCACCTTCGCCCAGATGGAATTGGAAGAGAAAAAGGCCATCAGCCACCGGGGAAACGCCATCCGCGCCCTGAAAGCGGCACTTGTAAAATAGTGCGAGCGGTCTTATTCTAGCGCGAACGGTCTTACGTGAGCCGAAACAGTCGATATTAATCGGCTGTGAAGGCGAGAGTGAGCGCAAACCGGAGAGACTGTCCCTGATTTTAGCGCGAACGGTCTTACGTGAGCCGGAACAGTCGATATTAATCGGCTGTGAAGGCGAGAGTGAGCGCAAACCGGAGAGACTGTCCCTGATTTTAGCGCGAACGGTCTTTTACAGCGGAAAAAGCGAATAGTTTTCCTTGGTGTAGGCCCGAGTGTAGGCGTTAAAATGCCACCACTCGCTACTTAGAGGAACCCAACCCGCTCGAAGCATAATAGAACGCAAAATCTTGCGATTGTTTACCTGTTGTTCGGTAAGGCGACCGCTTTGCAGGGCATCCGCCTCCCCTACCTCGCCTGCGCACCGCTCAAAGGAATCAAAGTCCGTTCCCATGTCCAGCAGGTTCCCTTCGGCATCGGTGATGCTCAGGTCCAATGCAAGCCCATAATTGTGGAGTCCGCCGGTAACGCCAGATGACACATAGTTGGAATAGGGCGTGCCCGCCACGGTGCGTTTCAAGGCAGATTGGGCATACAGGGGGCGAGCCGCATCGAAAATCACCAGCACAGAGCCCGGCATTTCCTTCTCCATAATCTTGATGGCCCGCTTGAGTTTTGGCAGGGCGTCTTTATGGACAAAGGCCCGCTGCACTCCGCAATACAAATCGTGTCCCGTCACGTTGTTGAAAGTGCCATACCGCAAGTCCATGCGGAGGCCTTTCAGGCGCGTGATTTCCACCATGTTGGAATCCGTAGTGGCAAATTCAATCCACTTCTTGACCGAAGAACAGAAACGCAGAGGCTTTTCGGGCTTGGACGGCACGAACAGGGAATCCGTTTCGTGAGCAAAAGCTACAGCACACAGAAAAAACACGGACAAAAATATCCAAAAGAAACATTTAGAAAAGCCGTCGTTTTTCATAGTTCTTCAAGCCTGGATCCTTCGCACTTATGTGCTCAGGATGACGTTTCGCGAAGCTTCGCTCGCCATGACAATCTTTCGTCTCTCGTCTTTCGTCTCTCGTCTAACTAGATTCCCAGCTGCACTTCTACGCCGAACTGCAAGTAAAGTCCCATGCCTTTCGCCATAAAGGGAACCAGGTCGTAACCATCGTTGGAATCGCCGTCGGCATCTCGGGTCACCCAAGAACGCTCACGAGCGTTCTCGCTGCCCAAGAACTTAAGAGCGGGCACATCCAGCTTGGCAAAGATGTTGTCCACTTCCAGGTAGAACCGGGCACTCCTGAAGAAATACTTCGAAGTCATCAGGTCCAGATTCAGGCGCAAGTCGGTGCGGAACAAGTCCGTAAATTCATTCAGGTCCTTGAGCCTGCGTTTGCCGTTGGTGCCATCGGCACTGGAAGGTTCAATCTGGTAATAGTACAAGGGCCTGTGCCACAGGGCATGGTGGGTCAATATGACCGAAACCAGGGAATCCTTGCGAGGGTAATAGCGGAAATGGGAAACCACGTCCAGGCGGGAGTTCGCCTCCCACGGGAGGGAATTGCCAGAGCCTTCCAGTTCGTATTCGCCATAGACGGAGCTGATATTGGTGGACATGGAGAAATGGTGGGATGTTTTCCACTCCATCTTGGCACCGCCGCCAAAGACCCAGGCGAAATCCACGTCGGTCACGTCTTCGTACTGAGCGTAGGCCTTAGGCATGGGCAGCAGCGGATCCGGATAGTAACGACCAAAACCAGAAGCCTGCACATCCAGGTACTTGGAACGGTAACCGAGACCCAACTTGGCAGAGGTTCCCGATTCTAGACGGCCCGTCAGGTCGCCCTTGTCGTAGTAGGGTTTCCAGTCGCTGCGGTAGGCGGCGTTTCCGAACAGGCGCCAGTAGGCGGTATCCGCTCCCGACAAGTTCCGTTCCATGTCCAGCGAGGCCGTAGGAGCGGCCTTGTGGTCCATGGCGTCGGCCACGGCTCCCGCAGAAAGAATGTACTGGTAGTAATCCCGCTTCCAGTCCAAACGACCCGTTCCGGAGACAACCCCCGTCTGGTAGTCGTCGGAATGTTCACCGTAATTCAGGTAGTTCCTTTCCAAAATGTGCTGCTCATATAGGAGGGCGCCGCTGAGTTTGGAGCCCAGAATGTTCCCCTTGAAATTCTTGTCCAGCCCGCCCGAAATGGTAGTGTGGGTATAGTCGTAACCGTCAATGAAGGATCGTTGAGCCTGGTCCATATTGACATCCTCGGCAGGAGTCTTGAACCCGGTGGTATCACGCAGGGTATCGCTCAGGTATTCCCGGACAAAACCCGCGTGGGCGCTGGTTCCAAAGCGGGAAGCGTATTCCGCCCCCAACACCAGGTAATTCTGCTCACCCGCGATAATATCGATGGAATTCACCTCGTCGTAGGCCGTAGAAGTATCTTGCCGGATTTTGTATTCGTCGGAACTGTACAGGGTGCGGATAGCCCAGGTGTTGCCCATGGAATCGGAACCGTTCAGCTGGGCGTATATGTCAAAGGCAGTCAGGTCGAAGGGGTCCGAAGACTTGACCCGGCAATCGTTTACACAGTCGCCGTCGCGCTTGCGGAATTCCGTAAAGAACTTTTCGCCCAGATTCTTGAGCATCTCGCCGTCCAGCCTACGGAAAGCGAAACGGAAACTATCCCAGAAAAGCCAGGGAGCATCCACCACCACTTCTTGCACCGTAAGGCCAACGGCCCCCTTAAGCCCCCACTCTCCCTTGGTCTGTTCGGGCAGGTACTGGATAGAAGTGGCAAGGCCCTGGCCGATTGGGCCCGAACCGTAATGGTCGTGGACTTCAATCCCGCTCAAGATGTGGGGGTTGATTACCGAAAGGTTTCCGGGAAATCCCACATCCAGGTGACGCATGTTAGGAATCCGGAGCCTGCCCAAGTGGTAAGCCACGTCCCCCGCACGGGAACCGTCGTAGTAAAGAGCACTGCTAAAATCTTTCTGGCCCGAAATACCCGGCATCTGGCTCAGGTGTTCCGTCACGTCGAAACGCATGCCCGCCGCATCTTCCAGCTTGTCCACCGAAATAGTACGGACGGGTTCCCACTTCTCAGGTTCTCCGCCGCCGACGATGGTGCTTGCCCCCAGGTCCCGCAGGTTCGAAGAAAGACTCACCACCATGTCCAGCACATCGGCAAAATCCTGCAGTTCCACAAAGACGCTGTCGTAACCGGGTTTCTTGAACACCAGGGCCGCGTTACGGGAATCAACCGTAAACTCGAAACGGCCATCGGAATTAGTGGTCCCCAGTTTCTTGCCGGACCGGTAAGTCACCTCCACATCGGTAATAGGCAGTTCCGACTCCGAATCCACCACCACACCCACAATGGGCGTTGGCGTCGCGGCAAAAGCGTATGCCGCAAGCAGGGCCAAAATCCAGAGCCATCTAAAGTTCATAAGACACAATGTAGAAAAAATGCCTTGCTATTTGACCAAAATTTGCCGAACCTTTGTCACATTCCCAACAGAAACACGGACAAGGTACAATCCAGAAGGGATGGACTCAAAACTCACAGAATGATTAAGAGATCTCTTTTTCAAGTTACCCATCATGTCAAAGACAAGAATACTGACATCGGAACCTTGTGAATTTACCACCAACATGTTATCCGAAACAACAATTTCAAAGCCTTCGGCAGGCATGGGGTACAATGTCTGCGTCTCTCGACTTCCCGAACTAGACCCTGCGCCTTTTTCAGAGGAACTAGAAATTACACTTTCCGAATAACTCGACTCAATGTTTTGTGAAGAACTAGATTCTGCTATTTCCGAAGAACTTGACTCGATATTTTGCGAAGAACTGGATTCTGCTATTTCCGAAGAACTTGACTCAATATTTTGCGAAGAACTGGATTCTGCTATTTCCGAAGAACTTGACTCAATATTTTGCGAAGAACTGGACGCATCATCCATAGAACTTGAACTTTCACCATGCAAGCGTTGAACAAGGTGGAGGGTCGACTCTTTCCCTATATTGTAATCTGCCAAAGTATGACCATCTTCCAGTTGTTTCCCAGCAAAGATTAGTCGTTGTTCCTCCGGAGGAATGTTCTCCTTTTCCTGAATTTTCACCTTGACCGCATCTATGGAATCACTAGGTTCCACCTCCAACGTCAAAATTTTTCCCGTCAGCATCTTTACAAAAATTTGCATCGCACAAACATTCGTTGCCACTACGAGAATCAACAATGCTGCAATTCTTTTGTAAAACAACCCTTTCATTTTTGCACTCCCAACATTTCATTACCCGAAATGTATGCCAAATATAAAAAAACGCCTCTTGCTTAACCCCATACCTCTGCATCCTATTCCTACAGTCTAGCCCCTAGATTCTAGCCCCTAAATCCTATCCCCTACCCCCTATTTACTACATTTCTGCCATGCGCGTTTATCTCGTACAGATGGAATCCGTTCCGGGAGAAAAAGAAAAGAACTTGGAAAAGGCCAGGCGTATAGTACTCGAAGCCAAGCCCATACGCGAAAGCCTGATTCTTTTCCCCGAAATGTTTGCCACGGGGTACATTCCTGAACGCGCAGAGGAACTTGCCGAAGATTTACAAACGGGCAGCGGTCCAACAGCGCAAATGCTGAGCGGGCTCGCAAAAGAAACAAACTGTTTTATCTTGGGTGGCGGCATGCACCGCGCAGACAACGGCTTTACCAACCGCATTTGTCTTTACGGCCCAGCAAAAGCAACAGACAAACAGCTTTACTACGACAAGGTTCACCCCTTCTTTCCGGAGCAAAAAGAATTCACCGCCGGCAAAGGAGTTACTTTGTTTAAAATTCAAGACCTTGCCCTGGCAACAGCTATCTGCTACGACCTGCGATTCCCCGAAGAGTTCCGAAAAGCTAGAGCCAACGGCGCTCAAGCCTTTACCGTACAAGCCTCCTGGCCTGCCGTGCGCAACGAACACTGGGAAACACTGCTGCGTGCACGGGCCATCGAAAATCAGGCTTATGTTCTTGCGGTGAACAACGTCTCTGCCGACGGCACCTACATCGGAAATTCCCAGGTCATCGCTCCCGACGGAGACATTATCGTAAAGGCAGAAACAAAAAAAGAACAGGTGGTTTCTGCAGAAATTTCAGCATCTGTTATCGAAAAAATCCGTAAAGAATTTCCCATCTTTTAGCATTTACATTTTTCGTAAGTGATTTATATCACAGGCATATTCCTATATGGAGTATTCCTGTTTGAAAAAACAAAAATTTTATCTTCATAGCATTCAAGAAGTTACGATTTTAATGCCGCTAAAATCGATTTTTATTTCGACGATAAGAAAAAAATAACTTGGGGAATTGTCATACTTTTGTCATAAAAATTATTTAAATTAGAGAACAAATGGGAAAGCGAGGTGCCTTATGACAAACCTGGACTTGAACAAAATGAACTACGCAAGAGCCCTGATCAGGGCTGGAGTCGCTAGGGATTTGATACTCAAGATCACCTCCATTTCCAATTACCAATACGCCCAAATCCAGCGGGAACTGCTGGCCGCCTAGCGTGCAACTGGTATTGGAAATCGAAGCGCAACCGGCCACTAACGGAGTGGCAAGGCAAGGGGCATTGGCCTCGTGCCGCAGGGACGGCTCCCTCTTCATTGAATCCAGAGACGGCCTTAAGCCCGCCCAATTTTCATTGTCCCCCGCCGACAAATTTCCCTGGGACCAGTTCCTGCCCAAGCTTCTTGCCGCCTGGCAAATGGGCGACATGGAAGATGTTCCCGCAGCATTCCGTCCACAGAAGAGAATCCCCGAATTCGTGCTGGAAGGCTTTTCCAGAGAACCTCTGGAAAACCAGCTGAAAATTCTTTCTACCTTGCGCAAGCAAGGATTCTTTCCAAAGCTTCCAACCAAATGACAAACCTGCAGGACATCATCGGCAAGCGCTGGTACATGGGCAAGGGCCGCACACCCACCCATGTTGAACAAATTGACGAACTCACTATCGGCAGCGCCTCCATATCCCTTGTATCCCTGCGATTTCGGGAAGGGGAACCTGACCTTTACCTGCTCACCGAAAATGACAATTTTATTGGGCCCTTATTATACCGTGCCCTCGGGAAAACCGTAGGTTCCAAGAGCTTCAGAAGCAAGAAAGGAATCTTTTCGTTTGTAACCTACAGCAAATTTGGACGGGATGACCTTGAATCGCTGAAACCCATTTCTGCCGAACAGAGCAATTCTTCTTTTGTTGCTCCAGGAAAAATTTTCTTCAAGATTTTCAGGCGCTTGCAGGCAGGAGCCCATCCCGAAGAAGAAGTTTTGCGTTTCCTGAACGAACAGGGCTATCAGGGAAGCCCCGAACTGCTTGCATCTTGCCGCTACACCAGTGACAGCGGCAAGACCTTCGTTCTCGGGATTCTGGAAAAGCACCTCCCCGACGCCCAAAACGCCTGGGATGTTTTCACCCGGGAACCAACCGTCGAAAAGGCCTATGAACTGGGGTGCGAGACCGCCCGCATGCACAATGCCCTGCATGAAATGGACGGGTGCGAAGCTCCTTCGGAAATGCCACCCATTGAACGGTTGAGAGAACTTTTAAAACAAGGCGCAGCCAGATTCCGGGTCGGGGCCCGGAATGACGAGTCTGGAGACGCAAAGGGGTTTCCGGACGCTGCCGGAAATGACGAGTTTATTGCCATACAGTCCATCCTCCCCCGCCTACAAAAAATCTGGACCGAAACAGCCCCGAACATAAGCGCCATTTTCAAGCCACAACGGATTCACGGGGACTTTCACCTAGGGCAGGTCCTGATGACGCCCGACGCGCATTTCAAGATTATCGACTTCGAAGGAGAGCCCACCAGAAGTCTGGAATTCCGTCGTGGACTCCGGAGCCCCGCCGTAGATGTGGCTGGAATGATCCGCAGCTTCGCCTACGCCGAAGCCGTCAGCAAAAAAAACATGGACAATGTCCGTCAGGCATTTATCCAGGGCTATGCAAAAACAGCAAATGTTCCTGAAGACGCCCTGCAGCAAGAACTAAAGCCCTACATTATGGCAAAGGCCATCTACGAGGCGTGTTATGAATTGGAATTCAGGCCGGACTGGTTCTGGATTCCGGCAAGGGCGTTAATCCAGCTCGCCAATCCAGGGGAATAGATTATCCTGTTTTTCCAGCTTTTCTAGAATGCTTTCGCCGGAGCGCTTGCGGCCAAGCATCAGCGCAGACGTAGCCGCCGCATAAAGGGCGCAGACGTTCTTGTAGTGGGTATTCTGGCGGAACTTGGCGTAATCAGCGGCAGAGTTGTTGTGGATCATGAACGCCCAGTCCGAAGCCTGGAAAAGCACCAGTTCGCGAGCCACCTGGTCGTAACAGCGTTTCAAGAAACTGGCCAAAGCCTTGGGAGCCTTGTTCTGCCTGATTTTCAGGTCATTCATCATGCCCCGCATCTTGAAAAACAGCGGGTAGGCCCAGCTCACCTCGTCGTTCATCCAGACTTCGCCAAAGCCGCCCTCGCCCCAAGATGAAAAGATGGGGTCATGAATATCTGGATCTGGAGAGCTTTGCATGGTGTCTTCTAGAGAGGCCATTTCCACTACGCGGGAACTGGCGGCCCGCTCGAACAGTTTTTCGATGAACAGGGGGCCTTCAAACCACCAGTGTCCAAAAAGCTCGGCGTCGTAAGGGCACAAGATGGAGACCTTGTTGCCGTCCATCTGGGGCAAGAGTTCGGTAACGGTCGCTTCACGGTTCGCCACAAATAGGCGGGCGTGATCCTCTACCAGACGGAGCGCATTCCAAGGGCGGTAAATCTGCTTGTCTTCGCTGCCGGTAATGCGGTAATACTTCAGGCCAGTCTCTATGGGAGTCTTGCCCGCCATAAAGTAATCGCCCAGGTATTCGGGACTGCGTTCCTGGGAAATATCCTTGAAGAATTCCCTATATTCGGGGTGCCCTGGGTAACCTGTCTTACGGCTCCAGACTTCCATAGAGCTGCTCTGTTCACGACCCATGCAATAAAGCCCCGCAGGGGTCTTTATTGGCGCAAATACTCCGTATTTGGGCGCGGGCTTTGCCAAAAGCACGCCATGGGTCTCCAAGAAGAAATACTTGAAGCCGAATTCGGCCAGAATGGAATCCAGCCCCTGGAAATAGCCGCACTCCGGCAACCAGAGCCCGCTGGGCTTGCGACCAAAAGCCTCTTCGAAGGCGCGGACGGTAATGCCCAGCTGCAGGCGGATAGCCTCTACATCCGACTGGTAGGCGGGCAAGAAGGGGTGGGTCCCCACGCAGGTAATGAGCGTCAGCTTGCCCCGTTCTTCCAGTTCCTTAAGCACCGGAACAACCTCCATGTCGCAAGGGCCTTCCCAGGTGCTGATCAGAGCCAGCTGCCGACGGTAATAAAAATCTACCACCTCCGACAAGGCTTCGTCACCACGGGCGCGAACGCGTTCCTTTTCCAGAAGGTCCAGTTGCTTGTGCAGGTGCCGGGTGAACTTTTCCAACAAGAGCTTGTCGGTAAGCATGGCAAGCAGGGCCGAAGACACGCTCAGGTTCAGGGTGCCGGGCACGCCCTTCTCTTGCAGGCGCCAGAGCATCTGGATTAGGGGCAGGTAGGTTTCCGCCATAGCCTCGAAAAACCAGTTCTCTTCTAAGAACCGGTCAAATTCGGGCTCACGCACAAAAGGAAGGTGCGCGTGGAGCAGCAAGTGTATCTTGCCGGGAGCGGACATAGACGCCGGACCTTGGAGAGACCCTCGCGGGAACTACTCCGTACGCTTCACCACGATAGGAACAATCGTCGTCGGGAAATCGCCGTCCTTGTCGGTAGCGAACACCGGGATAATCTTCGTAGAATCGGGCAGGTCCTCTTCGAAGCTAAATGTTCCGTCCGGATTCAGGGGGAACGGTTCGCCACGCACCTGCAGGTGAGCGTCAGGACGGGTTCCGCCATAGACGATCAGGCGGGTCTTGACCCACAGGAAAAAGTCCTTGCCGTAGTTCACGGAATCCTTGGGGAGTTCCAGCTTGTTGCTCTTGAGGGCCGCGCTGGAAAGAGCGCCCGAGAACATGGAGCCCGAAGAGCTGGAGAGGCTTTCAAGCCAGTTCTTGGCAGACATGCTGGAAAGGCCCGAACTGCCAAACCCGCCGAGGGCGGCACCGCCCAAAGAGGCCCGGACAAAGGCGTCGTTCAGGTTCACTTCGGAACCATCCGTAGAGTAGGCCTGCACAGGAGCGGATTCCACGAGAGGCATAAAGTTCTTGCCGGCAGCAAAGCCCAGCACGGCCACCGTCTTTTCGGAAGCCTTGTTCTCTACATACCAGCTGCGGGCATCGGCCGGAACCTCGATGTCGTGGAACTTGCGCTTCTTGTTGCGCTTGACCGTCAGGTCGCCAGAGATGTTGAACAGGCGGAGCACCAGCTTGCCCTTACCCTTGCGGGCGCGCTTGATACGGTCTTCGGAAACATCCCAGAAAGCCTGCATCCAGTTGGGGTCCTTCTGCATGAGCACCAGGTATTCGGCGTCATAGGACTGGGCCAAAGAAGCCGTCTTTGTCACGGGCTTTGCAGAAGCCTTGACCGTGGAAACCTTTTCGGTTGCCTTCGCAGTCACTTTTGCTGCCGCTTTCGTAGCTTTCTTGGCCGTAATGTTCTTGGACACGTCGGTCTGTTCAGAAGCCTTAGGAGCTGACTTTGCCACCTTGGCAAGGGCCTTTGCCGTCGCCTTCACGGCTTCGGCCACCTTCTTGATAGACTTGGACCTGTCCAGAGTCTTCTTGGCGGATTCCACCTTCTTCGTTGCCGTTTCCACAGCGGCCTTAGCCTTGGTCGCCGCAGTCTTTACGGTCTTTTCGACCTTCTTTTCTACAGCTTTTGCCGTAGTCTTGGCAGATGCCTTCGGGGCAGCCTTCTTTGCTACAGCAGTTGTTTTCTTGACAGCCATTTTCAGCCTCCTTTAATAAAACTTTTAGCGGGTCTGACCCCAGTTGCCGACACCCATCAAGCCTATGCGGAACCCTAAAAAGATTTCATCCCACCCACGGCCAGAATCGGCAAAACGCTTTCCTCCCTGGAAAGACAAGTCCAACGTTGTCCCCTTACGGCCCAGAGGGAATCCAGCACCCAAAGAACCGCCCAGTTCATAAACATTCTTCACATACCAGGTCTTGTACCAACCACCCAAGCGGTAGGTGATGCGATCCAGGTACGGGTCATAGAACATGGGGCTTCCATCGCGCTGGAACCCCAAGGCCAGCAACATGTCCTTCTGGGTTTCCGTGACAGTTTCCATGTTGAAACTGCCTCCGATATTTTCAATATCCTTGTCCCATCCGCGGGTAGCAATGTCAAACATCACATTGTTCCGTTTCATAAAGCGGAAATTCATGCCCGCGGCAAGCATTGCAGGGACATCGATTTCCCTGGATTTCTTGGTAGGAGCCAAAGTATCCAGCTCGCTCATGCGGAAATTATAGTCCAACTCATTCAAAAGGGTATGGGGCGTAGTATAAGAGAAATAGAACGAAGACTGGCGACCGCGATACTGCAAAGCTGCCGTATAATACGCCGGATGATTCTTGATTTCCCAAGTACCATCTACATAGTCAGAAATCTCAGTTTTGCTTACCGCCCAAGTATCTTCAGAAGAAAGACCTTCCGTATTCGGGCCCATAGAAACTTTACGCATAGAGTTGCCCATCACTACATGAGCAGACGCACCTACAGAGAAATTGCGAATGACCGGCAGGCGGAACGTATAGCTCGGCACAATCTCATATACGCTACTCTGGTATTCAATAGTGGTTTCTACCGAATTTTTGCCTTCGCTCACTTCTTCGTTCAAATTAGACGCATAGCTCTGCCACAGGGAAAGGCCCATGGCACCAAAGCCGCCCATAGGGAACGACAGGTTGAAAGAGGGCATGGTGATGTTGTTCAGCCCGAAATTATCCCCGTGATTTTCCAGGGATACCATTTCTATCAAGAAATTGACGTTGAAAACCACCTTGGTATCAAAAGCATTACGAGCTGGGTTCAGCACAGAAAGGCCTTCGGCATCACCCGTCTTTGCACCGCCGGCATACCCGCGGCCCGCCGTAGACGCCATGCCGCCGGCCACCTGCTCCTCGCCAAGAGCGTCAAGACCGATGACAGAGGCGAAACCGCTAACGGCGAAGGCAAAAAGAACAAGGATAACCTTTTTCATTACTTATCCCCCCTCTTGTTTGCAAGCCAGAGTTTCAAGGTTGACGGTTGCTTCATGGCAGAACTGAAATCGTAGCGGGCATGATCAAAATGAGAGAAGAATACGTAAGACGTATCTTTCTTAGAGGTCACGTGGTCAGAATACGAGGAATCCTTCGGCTGCAAGACCGGGTAGCCCAGACGCATCATCATCTTGAAGGTGCGACCATCGCGAGCACGGTTGATAAAGTCCCGAAGGCCGTAAGTCACCTGCAGAGTGAGAGAGTCCCCGTCGTAGAACACCATATTGGGGTGACCTTTGGACGCAATCAAAGACTTGTTCAGCTTGTAGGCTTCCATCTGACGTACGCTACTGCCAGCGCTGTCCGTATAAGACCCCACCACAACCTGGATGGGCAGTCCCAGCTCGCCTGAGCCCTGGCTATCGTCCCTTGCATAAGTCATCTGGGCAAGAATCACCGTCTGACGGACATCATCGCCGTTTCCTTCCGTATAGGGGAACTCGTCTCCGTAAAAGTCCGACAGGGCCTTCATAATAGGAGCGCTTTCATATTCCACAACTAAGGAATCATAGATACCACCGTGCAACACAAGGCAGTCAGTGCAAGATTCTTCATTAGAAACAATATGAGCCGTGCGGAACGGGTTAAATTCGACAAAACTTTTGTCTTTGGTAAACGAGGCCCAAATCTTGGGATAACTAGCCGTTTCGACCCCATAAAAACGATAAGCCCTGGACGCTTCTGGAGCGGACACCCTCAACTGTAGACGACACGCCTTGGAAAGGGCCTTCATCGCAGCCAGCAGTTCCGCAGGAAGACCAATCTTCAATACAGTATCTTTTGCGGAAACGGCAATAGTCACCGTCGTGTCTGCCGAACTGTCCGCTTTCCACTTGTTCAAATCAGAAAGCCAAGTGTCGGTTTTTATTTCCCAAACGCTGTCCACGAAGGATTTGGAAGATCCCTTTTCCAATTTCCAGCTGATGTTCAATTTAACGTCTTCTTTTAGAGGAAGGGAGTCCGCAGGAAACTGTTTGGACAGATAAAAAGGCTTCAGAATATGAAGGGCCAAAAATGTTTCAACCGAATCCGTTTTTTTGATATCCGCAAAGAAAACAGAATCGTAGAAAGCCACGTCAAAAACAAGATCATGGGAAACATTCGCCGTTTTTCCCAGAACCACCCTGTCATTTGCAAGCTTAGGCGCTGAATCCAAGAACACTTCCGATGAAAGAGGCGTCAAATCTCCAATACTCAGGGTTTGCACTTGATAACCGCTGGGGATTCCCTGATCGGAAAGCCAATCGGTCATGACCGTCTCTTCGGAATCAAAAATACACGCCGACAGAAATAGCGCAAACAGAGCTAAAAACACAACAAAAAACTTTTTCACCCAGATCTCCAGGTCAAATCCTTAAATTCTGGGTAAAATATAGAAAAATAGGATGCTTGAGGCACCCTAAGGATTGTTATCCTGGGATTCACTCTGGAGTTTTTCGAGCCGGCGTTCCAACATAGCCTGAACTTCGGGAATCAGTTTGTCCTTGATTCGCTCCAAATAGAGGCACTGGAGCTGTATCATGCGGTTACGGTGCCTGCAAGCGTGTTCCTGAATCCAGTGGCTCACCGCCTCTTGGCGGTTCTGCACCTGGGTCTGCAGACTCTGCTGGATGTAAGTCCTCTGGACTTCCATATAGCGCTGCATGTTGAAAGGCAAACGGTAAGTCCGGATAAACTGTTTGAGCTTGACCAACAGGGAAAGGTTTTCGCCCTTGTGCTCCTGTAGAAATTTCTGCAATTCGTCAAGATGGGCCTTAAAAAAGGGCACAATAGCTTTATCGTCTATCTGATAGAGCTCTAGCGCATCTTGTTTCTTTGTAGCTTCGTCTACAGCCATGGCAACAATTTATGTATTTGTACCGGAATTTGGGCACGTCCGCTTAACAAAAAAGCCAAATTTTACATTTTTCAGAGAAAAGTCCCCACTATCTTGTATAAAGACCCTTCCTTCTGTGCCGGGATTCAGCCGGTCGGCGTCTTCGCCCCTGAAATTCTTCAACGATGAAATTTTACAAAGGGACATCCCTTCGGGAGTCATAAACTCCAAGGAATCATCCATAGAGAATTGATTCTTCACATTCACGCGGAAAGAACGGCTCTGGGCATCGTAATCCAAAATCTGGGCACAGACGCAACCCGATGGGGCTTCCACATGGGTGGACTCGTAGTTCTGGGGCAAAGGTCCTTTCAAAAATCCCGGCATGAACCCGCGACCATCCACAAAATCCAGTGCATGGCGGGCATCCTTCAAATCTGCAGGCAAAGAATCGCCCGATTCCAGAGCATCGACAGATGCATCGATGGCCATGCGGTAGGCGCGAACCACCTGGCTCAAATAATAGACCGAACGGGTGCGGCCCTCAATCTTGAAGGAATCCAGCCCGGCACGGACCAGCTCGGGCACAACGTCCAAGGCGCACAGGTCCCGACTGCTCATGAAGTAGGTCCCCCAGGTGTCTTCGTCCAGGGCCACCGGCTGGAGTTCCGGCCGATCGGTCCGCTGTAAGAAAAATTCTCCCTCGTGTTCCTTGTAGCCTTCGCACTGCGGGCCTTCGTTGGCGTACAGGCGATAAGGCATGCGGCAGCTGTTGTCACAAGCGCCCTGGTTGGCATCACGCCTAGTCACCCAGTTCGAAAGCATGCAACGGCCCGACATGGCCATGCATACCGCCCCGTGGACAAAGACTTCCAGTTCCAGGTCAGGAACCCGTTCCTTGATTTCAAGGATTTCGGACAACCTAAGTTCACGACTCAAGATAATGCGGCGAACCCCCAGGTCTTTCCAGAATGAGGCGGTCAAATAGTTGGTGGTGTTGGCCTGCACAGACAAATGAACTTCGGTCTGAGGAGAAACTTTCCGAAGCCAGCCTACGAAACCGGGATCTGCCACAATCAAAGCGTCCGGTTTCAATTCTAGGGCGGCAAGCAGAGCCTTCTGGAATGGCTCCACCTTGGTGTTCCGGGGAATCACGTTACTGGTCAAGTAGAACTTTTTTCCCTGGCCGTGAACGTAGGCAACCCCCTCTGCCAGGTCGTCCAGATTCTTGAAACCGTTCTCCCGGGCCCGCAAAGAAAAAGCGGGCTGGCCTGCATATACAGCATCGGCCCCGTAGGCCAAGGCGTATTTCATGCGGGTCAAATCCCCCGCCGGTGCAAGCAATTCAGGCTTCTTTACAGACATCTTGTAACCAGAAATCCTAGTAACTAGTAACTACCAACTATTAACTGCGGCGAAGCCGCCTACCACTTGAACCCGGCCCTCAGGTAAACCTTCTTGTCGTCGAACAAGGTCACTTCGCCAAGGAAGCTCACGAACTGTCCTTCGTAGCTCAGGGCAGGCGTCAGGGAGTAAAGCATTTCCGCACCGTCCAGATACTTCTTGTGGATCTTCATGTGGTTGTGAAGAGGAGTAGTATCGTTTATGGCGCTGCCGTAGTCCGTGCCCTTCCAGAACCAGGTGTTCCGGATTCCTGCAAAGATGTGGTTATCCAAGCGGGCAAAGACGCTCCAATCTACCGTGCGGCTGTTGGGGCCGGCCTGGTTCCCGAGAGGGTAACCCAGGTGGGCCATCTGGGCCGTATTCTTTTCGAAGTGTCCATACACATAGGGCTCTATGCGGGCGTATTCCGCAATGGTTCCCAATTCAAGCTTATGGCCCTTGAAATAAAAGTCGTGACCCGCCTGCAAGCCAGCCATCCAGGCCCACTTGGCCTCGATGTTATCATTTTTGACCAGGCTCACCGGGCTTTCCATGTCATCCAGGAAAAATTCCGTATAGACACGCATGAACTGGAACAGGCGGTAGTTCAAGTCAAAAGCCAGAGCGCCGTTGTTGCTGTTTTCGGAATAGTTTCCCTTTTCCATAAACAAGGGCGCCGTCGGCACAAAGAGCCAAGGCTTCATGTTGTCGTAAAGCACCGTCAGTTCGCTGATGCCGATGGTGGCATCCCCTACGGCCAGTTCGTAACGATGGCCGAACAGGTTTCGCGTGTCGTCCTTGTTTTTCATGCTCATGCTGTTGTTGTAAACACGCAAGTCCGCATAAAAGCTGATAACGCGCAAGGGGCCAAACCGCATGTCCATGGCAAGCATGTTGTACGGGAGAGCAAACTGGTTCAGGGTCAGGTTGTTATAATAACCGGGTCCCCAGTGCATCACGTCGCGTCCCAGATCAATGCGCAGCCAATCGTAATTGAATCCGAAATGAGTGCGGTAGCGGGCGTAGCTCGCATACTCCACGCCCGAATTATTTTCTTCTTTCTGGACCTCTACAAACTCCCGGTCAAAAGACTTTGGCGTCGCCGCCGTGTGGGACTCGTCATAGATGCGGGCGTCCAGCACAAAGTCCACGGAGTCCGCATATCCACGCATGTAGATGCCGCCGTCAATTCCAGGCCAAATAGTATCGCCAAGGGATTCTCCCCCACGATAGTCGATACCGCCCACCACGCTGGTGGCTAGCGCTATACGGGGGGCACGAGCACGACAAGAATCCAAGTACGCCGCAGAATCAGTACCCAAATGTCCAGAAATCATCGCACCGCAAGCATTATCGTAATACAGCAGGGCGTTGCGTTCCGTCTTCACGAAGTTCTTCTGGAATGTCGTATCCCGGCGGGGGTACGCAAAAGACTGGGGCATGTCCCCCGTGGTCAAGCGGTGGTACTCGAAAAGGAGCGGTGCCGTTTCCAGCATCTTCAAGTTGCTGTGGCGGTCGGACCCGAGCACGGGAGATGCAGCCCACGCTACCCCGGCGGTTGCCGTCAACAACGCAACCCCAATAAAAGACCGCTTAATGTTTTTCAAGAACATCAACTATCGAGTCTTATTCTTCGTAAATAGGTACTTCCCACGCCTTAGGCATTGCAGGAGAGCACTTGTCCGAATGATTGTAGGTAAAGCCCTTTTCAGAGACGCCTGTCACATTTCCCTTAATGGCGCTAGCGCACTTGCGTTCGTCGGCCTTAAGCATCTTTTCAACCTTCAAGAGCAGCACGTCACCATAAACATCCCAGGCTCCAGACTTGTTCTCGTTCATGCCGGCATTAGCAACCAGGGTGTACTGCATAGGGGCCTTCAAGTTGAATTCCCAATCCGTGTTGGTAGACTTGTCCAAGGTAGCCCAGTCACCCTTCAAAGAGGCCACGTCCACGTCGGAGTACTTGAAATCGGACTTGACGCACTTGGAATTACCACGGATCGAATCCATGGACGTCGTAACCTGGCGAGTCATCATGGCCAGGTCTGCACCGGTGGCAAACTTGGACACAAAGAAGGTGTAGCCCCTGTAGGTATCCACATAACCGGCATTCCAGGACACCGTATCCTTGCCTACGACACGTTCCATAATGTAACGGCCCTTGTAGAAGCTATAGACCTGAGTCGTATCGTTGCCAGCAACTGTGCAAGCCAGGCGCTTTTTCTCAAAGTTTGCGGCATCGGTGACCAAAGACTGGTCAGCCTTCAACTGTTCCACCTCAGCCTCGGCAAAATCACCCTTATCCACACGATACATCAGCTTGTCGCCGTTCACGATAAACGACAGTTCCATATCCTTCGAGGACTTCATGATATCCTTCAGGATCTTGTTGGTGGCGATTTTTTCGTCCAAGACCAGGGGATCCATGGTGTTGGAAGAATTCATCTTGATAATGCCATCCTTGAAATCAGACATAATCAACAACAGAGCCAGGTGCGGATTGCCGTTGGACTCATCGATTCCCCAGAGGGAGAACATACCGTTCTTGGAGCCGGTGCCCAAGTGGAATGTTTCACCCTTGATTTTTACGAGGTAGTACTTTTTAAGGTCATCCAGGGTTGCTGCCCTCGCCCCTTCGGGCCAGGTGGGATCCTTGTATTCCGCCGAAGAAGAAGACACATCCGTAGAATCTTCTACGCTAGAAGAGGATTCATCCGTCTCCTGGTCCACATTATTACCGGAACTGCTATCATCGCCGCAGGCAGCGAAGAAAAGGGCCAAGGCAAAGCCGCCAGCCAACAAAAAAGACTTCTTCATAAAAACCTCGCTTTTTGCATAAAGATAAACACTAAACAAAAAAGGGAGGGCGAAGCTCCCTTAAAACAAGCCGAAAAAAAGGCCAAAATCGGCAAAAATCAGCTTTCCAGCAGGTAACGGATGTCCTCGACGCGACGTTTGAGGCCTGCATCCTTGGAGAGCTGTTCCACGATGGAATTGATGGACGAAATCACCGTAGAATAATCCCTGTGGAAAGCCTCACCGATGTTCTTGAGGGATTCCGTCGTAAGTTCCCGGCACAGGTACATGGCCACCTTCCGCGGGATAGACGCTCCTGCGTCTTGCCGCTTGGAGCAGAGCACCCGAGGCTCGACGGAAAACTCGGCGGCAACGGACTCCAGGATGTTATCCACCGTAAGGACGGTGTTCGCACCGGACTTGGGCGCCGAATGCATCCGCTTCACGTTGGCAAGGTTCAGTTCCACGTTATTGAGCACATGCATGGCCCGAAGCCAGTTCATGAGACCTTCGATAATGCGAACGTTCGCCCTGGGCTGGATTGCCAGGTAACGACAGATTTCTTCGCGGTCGGATTCCACAAAGGGGATTCCTTCGGACATCTTGCGGATAAGGGCCATACGGGTGTTGAAGTCCGGCTCTGCAAGCCCTACGCCCACACAGTTTTCCAGCGGGTTCAGCAGGTCTGCCGTCAGTTCGTGGGACAGGGAATTCTTCTCGGGCTTTTCGCCTGCCGAAAGCTTCTTGAACTTGGAAGGATGGCAGTCGCAGCTGAGCACCACCTGACGGCCCATGCGGCTCATGTACTTGATGAGCATGGACAGGCGTTCCTGACTCTTGAGGCCGTTCTTCAAAAGCTGGATGTCATCAAGCAAGAGGACATCGCAATGCTCGTAAATGTCCGAAAATTTTTGCTTGAGCTCGTTTACTTTTCCCCAATCCTTAATCTTGGCGGCATCGCCTATGGCCGAATAATCCCGCAAAAAATCATAAGCTTGACGGTAAAGGATTCTAAGTTCCGGACGAGTCTTCTGAAGGCTTGCCGCAATGGACTGGAGCAGGTGGGTCTTGCCAAGGCCCGGAGCCCCATAAACCAGAAGCAAATTCATGGCCGCATCGCCCGGATGCTCCACGATGGTCTGGCAGGCCTTGAGGGCCGTAAAGTTGCATTCCCCTTCGATAAAATTATCGAAGGTGTACTTTTCGTACAAATTAAGATTTTCTTTCGGTTTCTTAGCAGACTGGGGAGCAGATGCCCGAGCCTTGGAAGCGAGAATACGGCGCTCCACCTCTTTGGATATCTGGACCGCCGTGGCCGAGGGGGCAGCATCGGCAGGGGTTTCATTCAACACGCGGACCTTGTAATCCACAAAGTCACTGCCATATACAGAGGCAAAAGTCTTGCGGAGCAAGGCGCCATAATGGCTGTTGAGCCAAGTCTCCCTGAAGCTGTCGGGAACCGTCAAACAGACATAACCTTCACAAAATCCATCAAAACCAACGGCATCAAAAAAAGCGGCGCCAAACTCGGAGCATTCCTCGCGGACAAGGGCCATGGCCCGCGCCCAGGGGGAGCTGTTTTCATCTAATAAATAAGCAATGTTATCCACAGTTTTCCAAACACAAAAAGAGGGTCAAACAAAATCGTTCACCAAAATTAAATAAAACATACGAAAAAGAGATTTTTCGCTGAAATTTTTTCAAAAACCGCCGTTTTCCGCTTAAAAAGGGCAATTTTTTGTTATGCCCCGTCTATGTCCGTTTCTCTCCGAAAAACACCCTTTTTACACCCTTGATAATCAAAACCACATCCCTATGGTTTTCACAAGTTATCAACATATTTTTTTTCAGAGATGTCTTGACAAAAAAAAATAGAGATTAGGATCTAGGATCTAGAGATTAGAGTAAAAAATCAATCACTGGTCTCTAAATAGTTCTTCTAGGGAATCAGAACTTTCGCAGGCGAGCGCCTGAGACTTCCACGCAGGATTGAGCAGCAACTTCGCTACACCCGCAATGGCAACCGTATGGGCTGTAGCCGATTCCGCCGGGGACAAGAGTAGGCACAGGAACTGTGCCGTTTCTCCGCGGGGAGTAGAAACGCCCTGAATTTCGGGAGCGACGGCAAATGCCATCAGGGGCGATTCAAGCCCAGAAATTCTCGTATGGGGCAACAGAAGGCCAGACCCCATGTAGATTCCCTCCCCTATCCGCTTTTCGACGGCCTTCCAGGCGGACAGGGCATCAAAGGGAACGCCCGCATTCACAAGGCCCTCAAAGGCAAAACCCAGCGCCTTCTGGAAAGCAACCGGTTCCTTATAGACTTGCGTATAAGCGGGGATCAGGGAACTCAAAGGAGAACGCGCTCCATAAAGGAGAACACCTGGGAATCCGTGGCCTTGGCGATGTTTCGGAATTCCGAGAAAACAGAACGCAGCTGTTTCTTGCCAGGCTCAATATACTGCTCGAACTTCTGGATACCCTTGGTCTTGGATAGGAAGCAATAGGCACCCAGGGCTTGCATCACGCGCTGGAGGCTTGCATGGATAAAGCTTTCCCAGGCATCTTCCTTGGTGTAGATCTTTGCGCCCTTGTACTGGAACCGCCAGTACTCAAAGAAGTCCTTCACCATGTCTAACGGCAGACCCACGTAGGGGTCCCAAAGGAGGGACGCAATGTCGTAGAACATGGAACCGCGGCGCGCCCCCTGGTAATCCACGAACACGATTTCGGAGTTGGGGCGGATCATGATGTTCTGGCTCTGGAAATCCCGGTGCATCAGCACCTTGGTCTGAGCATCTACGGAAACCGCCAGGAGGGAATAGAAATTACGGACGTAGTCGGGAATGTCGTCGATTCCGCAGTGGGCCTTCAGGTAATTATCGGTGAAGTAATCCGTTTCCCACTTGAGGGCGGCAAAGTCAAAGCGGCGAAGCCACAGGTCCGTGTGGGAACTGAACAGGGACTGGGAGGCATTCTGCCAGCGAATCAGTGCCTCGATAACTTCGGGGTAGAGAATGCGGACACTGCCGGACTGGGGCTTGTCGGGAGACACGTCGTCCAGAAGGCGGCGATTTCCCAGATCCTCTTGCAAAATCTGGGCGGAATTTTCGTCGACGCTGAACAACTTCGGTACCGGAAGGCCTTCTGCCTTGAACACCTGGGAATATTCCACGAACTTCTTGAAATCGTCGTTTACTTCGGCGGACACCTGCAGCACGGAGGAACGCTCGCCAGAAGAAATCCGGTAGTAGCGGCGGCCCGAGCCCGCCCCAGCGATGGATTCTACAGAAAAATCATCGGCATAGCCATGGGAGCCGAGATAGCCCTTAATCTTTTCGGAAATTTTCAATTCTTCACCATTCATGGTATAGAATATACTTTATCCCGAGGAAAAAAGCCAATAATTATTATGAAAAAAGGTTCTTTTCCCTAGCCCCTAGATCCTAACCCCTAGACCCTAACCCCAATCTCTTCGTCCGTCAGGTAGCAAGCAGGGTCTTCGGCCCAGAAGTCGCCGGTCACGGCCTCGGCGCGGGTGCGGAAGTTGCCGTTGCACAGGTTCAGATAGGCGCACTTGGGGCAGCGGCCCTTCAGAAGGGGTTTGCGGTCCTTGAGGCCCGCCATAATGGGGTTGCTCAGGTCGGTCCAGATTTCACCGAAGGGGCGTTCCCGCACGTTCCCCAGGGAGATGTACTGGGTGAACTGGTCGGGGTGGACATTCCCTACACTGTCGATGTTTCCGAAGGCCATGCCGCTACGGTTCCCGCCGTTGCTCTGGATGAGTTTCAGCACGCGTTCCCCGAGGACGGGGTCTTTTTCCTTCATCTTGAGGTATAGGTAGACGGCGTCGGCGTGGTTATCCACCGTGAGGATTTCCTTGTTGATGCCCCGGGCCTTGAAATCCAGGGTGCGTCTGATAATCAGGTCCATGACCTGGCGGCTCTCTTCGTGGCTCAGGTCCCGCTCCACCATAGCAGAGCCACGACCGCTGTAGACCAAGTGGTAGAAGCACACCCGATCAATATTTTCCTGTTCCAGCAAATCGAAGATGGAATCCAGGTCCTGGAAATTGTCACGGGTGATGGTAAAGCGAAGCCCCACCTTTTGCCCAGTGGCCACGCAGTTGCGGATGCCCCGGAGCGCCATCTGGTATGCTCCCGGCTTACCGCGGAACTTGTCGTGAGTGGCTTCGCAACCGTCCAGGCTGATGCCCACGTACCCTACGCCCATGTCCTTCAGGCGTTTTGCGGTGTCTTCGTCGATGCGGGTGCCGTTGGTGCTGATGGTTGGGCGGATTCCCTTGCCGGCGGCATAATTCGCCAGTTCAAAGAAGTCCGGCCGCAACAGAGGTTCGCCACCGCTGAACAAGATGACGGGAACGTTGAAATCGGCAAGCTGGTCGATGAGGGCAAGGCCTTCTTCGTGGGTCAGTTCGTTCTGATACTTGATGGCCTCGGAACGGGCGTAACAGTGGACGCAGTTCAGGTTGCAAGTCTTGGTGCAGTTCCAGACCACCACAGGTCCACGACCTTCGCTCACCCCGTTCCGGGACTTGTGGGCGTGAGGCGTATAGCGGAGCGTGTCGCCGAAATTCGGCACATCCATCAACAGCTTGGTAATGCTAATCATGGGGCGAAATGTAGAAAACTAATCTTTAAGGCAACGGACGGATAGCGCGAAGTCCTTGCCGTCGTCCTCCAGGAATGCACACTCGTAGCTGTAGTTCAGATACATGCTGTACACGTTGCTACCGATTTCAGTGGAGCTCCAGAAGGTGACATTGTTGCCCAAATTGCGGAAGCCGCTATCGATGTTGCGGGCGCCCGCAGGGAAAGCGGAAAAACCATAAGCATCCGTACCGTCGCCATTACTATTCCAGCCGGATGTAGACTTGAGCATGGCACCCGCTACTTCTTGTCCGCCGACAGCCTCAAACAGTGTTTCAAATTCGTCCCAGTTGCTTGGCAGGTGCCAGCCCTGGGGGCATACGCCCCGCACATTTCCGCTGGGAGAACATTCCGAATTATAGCCGCAGCCGTTGGCCGTATTCCCCTCGATGATTCCCGCACTGTCCATGGCCGCACTCCACAGGTACAGGCGACCATACGTTTCGCAGTTGGCAGGGTCGTCATCGTAGCAGAAACTGGAAGAATCTAAGTCATCGGTGGGTCCAAGGTATCGATAGTTCAGGTTCTCTGCCATCCAAGTCTGGTTCCCAATCTTGACCGTTCTGTAGGTTTGCCCGTCACGGGGGTCGGTAAATGTACCGGTAACCACGTCGTTCACGTCATTCTCACTGGAACTTGACAATTCGTCCAAGTCGTTAGCAATCGAACTATTGTCGTCACCACAGGCAACAAGCACCGCCATAGCGGCAAAAGAAAGTCCAAGACTCAGTTTTCGCATATACACCCCTTATTAAGTCATTAATTTATAAAAATCCTTCAGAAATGCAAATGCAAGGACTATACAATATCTCGAAGGAAACTCGCAGGGACTAACAGTCACAAGAGTTTCCACCTGCGGTAACGTATCTTACCTGTAGTAAATGATCTTGCCAGAGAATACGTTTGACACCTAAACCCATCGCCAATTTTTTGACCGAGATGTGTGCTTCCCGAGAGAGCAGTCGAATGAAATGAATCTGCGAGCGAGGGAATGTTCACATCGAGGGAAAGATTTGTAACAAAAACACCTCCCGCGAACGGGAGGCGCTATAAGTTTTTTACAACTTACTACTTTGCTTCGGCAGCAGGTGCGGCGGCAGCGGCTGCGGGAGCAGCAGCTTCAGCGGCAGGTGCGGCAGCGTCGGCAGCATCCTTCTTCTTGGACTTAGAAGAGATGGAGAAGATTACCGTACGAGGAACGGAAGCCAGAGTAACGCCTTCGGGGAGCTTGAAGTCCTTGGCGTAGAAGGTTACGTTGGTCTCGAAGTCGGAGATATCCAGTTCCAGAACGGTAGGAATGGAAGCCGGCTTGGCAGAAAGCATCAGGTAATGAGTTTCCTGAGCCAGCAAGCCGCCCTGGGTCTTGACGCCCACCGGAAGGCCGGAGAGCTTGACAGGAACGCGAACCTTCACCGGAGTGGCTTCGTCGATCTTGAGAAAGTCAATGTGGACGAATTTCTGGGAAATGGCGTCTTTCTGGTAGTTGTAGATGACGGCGGGATTACCGGCCTTGCCATCGATTTCCAGGTCCAGAAGGGTGTAACGCTTACCGGGTGCGAGAACCTTACGAATATCAATTTCACTGACGCTGATATTCACAGTCTCTGTACCCTTACCATAATAGACGGCCGGAATCTGACCAGCCTTACGCAAACGCTTGTTTTCGCGGTTTGCACCTAGCACTCTCGAGGTAGCCTTGAGCGTTGTGAGTTCCATTGTATTTCTCCAATTTTGGAATGGTTAAAAAATTCATTGGGGTAGCTGGATTCGAACCAACGAATAACGGAATCAAAATCCGTTGTCTTACCACTTGACGATACCCCAATGGTGGCGCAAATATAGAAAATACGCCCCAAATTCAAAGGGATTCGCCTAAAAACCCTGGAAAAAACGGGTCACGGCGAGGTATCTGGAAATGGGTTTCAGGGATTCCAGGGCAGATTCCGCCTGGCTCCGGGTCCCAAAAACGCCAAAGACGGAGGCTCCCGACCCCGACATGAGGACAGAAGTCGCCCCCAGGCGGATCATCTGTTGCTTCAGCTGTTCTACCAAGGGGTGCTTGGGGAATACCGAAATCTCGAAACTGTTGAAGACGTTTTCCAGGGCGAAATCCATAGCGGAACTCGAATTTTCTGCAGGACTAGAACCGGTCGCAGCCCTGAAACCCGACTTGTACGCTTCCCAGCGGTCAGGGCCCGACTTGGGGACTCCGGCGTAGGCGTCCTTGGTGGGAACGGCGTCCAGCGGGGTCGCTACGAGCAGGTGCTGACCGTCTTTCAGCTGGAGCGGTTCGATGGGCGTAAGCTTTTCGCCGATGCCCTCGGCAAAAGCCGAGCCGCCTCTGACCAGAAAGGGAACGTCGGCCCCGAGACTTGCGCCCAGTTCTTCCAGGGCCTCCATAGACAGGTCCAACTTCCAGAGGCGGTTCAGCAACCTGAGGGTTGCTGCAGCATCGGCAGAACCTCCGCCAAGGCCAGCGCCCAAGGGCATCACCTTTTCCAGATACAGGTCAACGCCCTTCGGCACACGGTAGGCCTCTTGCATCAGGGCTGCCGCCTTGAACACCAGGTCCGATTCCTTGGGGTATTCCTGAGGAACGTTGTATTCCAGGGTAATCTTGTCGTCGTCTCGAAGGGTGGCCGAAACCGTGTCGCCCACGTCGATAGTCTGGAAAAGGGTTCCCAGATCGTGGTAACCGTCTTCGCGCTTGCGGATGACGTCGAGGAAGAGATTGATTTTAGCAGGAGCGAATTCGTGCATAGTGATTAGTGGCTAGTGGTTAGGTAGTAGGGGCATAGGAGACAGAACGTTACTCGCAACTGACGACTCGCAACTCATTACTCAAAACCCATAACTCGTTTACCTGAACGTTCCGGAGCGTTCCAGTTGCATGAGCTGGTCCATGTCGATAAGCATGGCGCGGGGCTTGGAATTGCCTGTACTGCGGGCGCACAGGCCGAGACCGAACAGCTGGTCCACAATCTTGCCTGCGCGGCTGTAGCCTACGCTAAAGTGGCGCTGCACCGCAGAGGTAGAAAGGCCGTTGCCGCATTCGATAGCCCACTTGGCCACCTCAAACAACAGCTTGTCCTTCTTCTCGCTCATGGCGGCGTTTTCTTCGCCGTCCTCCCCTTCCCCGCCTTCTTCGGCAACCTCGAAGGTTTCCAGCTGCGGGTAGCACACGTTCTGGTTGGAGCAGGCGTCGGCCAATTTTTCCGCCTCTTCGTCGCTGAGGAAGGCCCCATGCAAACGTACCGGGTCGGGAGCGTTCACCGCCTTGTAAAGCATGTCGCCACGGCCCAAGAGTTTTTCGGCGCCGGCGTGGTCCATCACCGTACGGGCATCCACGTTAGAGGCCACCTTGAAGCTGATACGTGTAGGCAGGTTTGCCTTGATGTTACCGGTAATCACCTTCACCGACGGACGCTGGGTGGCAAGCACCAGGTGAATGCCAACAGCACGGGCCTTGGCGGCCAGGCGGCTCACGTTCTTCTCGATTTCTTTTCCGGCCACCATCATCAAGTCGGCCATCTCGTCGATAATCACCACGATAAAGGCCATGCGGTGTCCGCGATCCTCTTCGGGAACCTCTTCCGGGAGTTCACCCGCCTCGAACTTGGCATTGAAACCGCCAATGTTTCGGACCTTCGCCGAGGCAAGGACTTCGGTACGGCGATCCATCTCGTAGCAGAGCCACTGGAGTGCCTGGATAGCCACCTCCGGCTTGGTAATCACAGGCGCCAGCAGGTGCGGGATGTTCTCGTACATCTTCAGTTCCACCGCCTTCGGGTCCACAAGGATCATGCGGAGTTCGTCGGGAGTCTTGCTGAAGAGCATGCTGGCCATGAGGGCATTAATGCACACGGACTTACCGGAACCCGTCTGGCCCGCAATCATCAGGTGGGGAGCCTTCGCCAGATCCATGGCAAAAGGCTCGCCTGAAATGTCCTTGCCAAGAGCCATGACAATCTTTTCGGGAGAAGGCTTGAAGGCATCGCTCTCGAAAATATCGCGACCAAAAATAGTCTGCATCTTGCGGTTCGGGATTTCGATACCAACCGCTCCCTTTCCGGGAATCGGGGCGAGGATTCGTATGGACACCGCCTTCAGGGCCATGGCCAAATCGTCTTGCAGGGCGCTGAACTGGGATACCTTTACGCCCGGACCTGGTTCCACTTCGAAGCGGGTAATGACAGGCCCCGTCTCGCAACCCACCACCTTGCCTTTCACCTTGAAGTTTTCCAGCTTTTCTTCAAGCATCTTGCCGATGGCGTTCAACTCGTCCACCGTATAGTCCGCCGGCTGGGGCTCGTGGGTGTCAAGGATTTCATCTACGGAAGGCACCTTGTATTCGTCGTAATGGACCGTCGGGTCGGGCTGCGGAATTCCCGTAACGCCAGAGCCGGTGACGGTCGTGCCGCCAGAAGAGGTGCCGATATTGCCGGGCGGCACATAACTCGGGTCCTGGTCCACCTCGTCCGAAGAGACCACCTGGGGAATAAAGTCCTCTTCATCTTCATCGGGTTCTGCCGGCGGTTCTGCATCGCCCACTTGCGTCGGCTCCACATTGTCGGCCATCGTTTTCGCGACGGTTGCCGCCTGGGTTTCTTCGACAGAACCCGCCACAACGGCAGCCTCTTCGGGTGCCGCTCCTGCCACGACAGTAGCCTCGTCCGTAGTTTCGCTTTCGCCTCCGCGAACAGCGCCCTTCACCACCAGGTTCCCCTGGCGTTCGTTTTCCCAGTTGATTTCTTCACGGGCCCGGCGTATTTCGGCAATCTTGTTCCGGATTTCGCGAATTTCTAGGGCACTCATGTGAGTTCCATTCTCGCGAAGTTCCTTTTCCAAACGTAAAATTTCGGGGTCTTCGCCCAAAGGTTTCGGAGCAGGCTTTTCAGCAACCGTTCCAAAGGAACCCTCTACAAGGGTTCCTTCCACCACCCTATCTACCATGGGCGTTTCCGCAGCGGTTGTATCCACCGCCTCCATCCAGTTCTTGCGGGCACTGAAAGGCTTCAGCACGCCCTTGTGCTTGGTCCTGTAGGCATCGGGCACCTGGAAAATGGTGGTATCGCCATCCATGGTGATACCCTTGCGAACCGTGGTCGTCTCGTCGGAGTCTTCCCCGTCGCTTTCGCCATCGCCTTCCCCTGCAGGGGTTTTCTCTTTCACACCACGAATCCTGCGGAACAGGGCAGCAAAGTGACTGAAACGAAGGCCAAAGCAGAAGAACAGCACCGCCACCAGAACAAGGGACAGAACAATCACCGGAATAAACAGCACGTCACCGCAAAGGGGGCCCACGATGTTGGAATCCAGAAAGCGTCCCACGATTCCGCCCCGCATGATGAATACATCTTCGGAAACGCCCGCCTTGCCATGAACAGGAATGGACATCAGAACGCACAGGTCCAGGCCCACGATAGAAAGGCCGAGAGCCACGCGGAACAGTTTCTTGCGCAAGCCCTGGAAAGTGATGAACAAGCCCCACAGCATCACGGACAGGATAATGAAAATCACGGGCAACTTGCCGAAGGCAAAATTCAAGAAGTCCCCGAACCGGGTCATGATTCCCTTTTCGGAACCTACATAGACCACGCTAATGCAAGACAACAGGGCTATAGCGGAAAGGGCGATGAGCCCGTAGCCCACCACCATGGCCCCCAGGGAACGGTCCCCTGAATTATCAACCTGTTCCGTTTTTGCAGGTGTTGTTTTACGACCGGTTTTCTTTTTTTGAGTTGCCAAATTAAAGCTCCTTCGCCATTGCATTGGAAATATAACTAAAACCCATTTATTATTATTGACAATATGCAGATAAAACTGTCAAAAAAAATAAAGAAGCTCCTGATTGGTTTTGGACTCACTTCTGTCCTTGTCTTTCTCATTTTGTTCTTGGGCAACGTGCAGAACCCACAGCTAGATGGAGTCCGCAACGGTGCAGAATCCCTAGAATACCTGTTCTACGACATGTTCTTCAAGGTCAAGACAGGCAAGACCCACAACCTTGAAGAAACTGGCGACAAGAACGCCCTGAACAGCCATTACGACCCAAACATCTTTATCGTGGATATTGACGAGCCCTCCCTGGCAAAACTGGGAAACTACAACACCTGGGACCGTTCCATCCACGCCGACGTGGTCAAGAACCTGAGCAACGGAGGGGCATCGGCCATCGGCTTCGATATTCTGTTCAAGAATGCCGATTTTGGCGAACAGAAAACCCAGCAGGTCACCACCATGCTGAACAGGCTGAGTCCGGACACGCCTTGGGATTCCCTGGGGGGCGACATCCGCACCTTCTACAACTACGACTCCATGCTGGTGAGCGCCGTCAAGGAAAGCGGGAACACTATCGTCTGCAACATTTTTGATAGCTACCAGTCCTACAAGCACGAATCTCAATGGAGGCCCCTCAGCACCGCCGAACGGGCCGACGAAATCGGCTACAGTTCCACTTTCGAACTTTCGCAAGTAGACTCCGCCCAGAACATTGAGCCCAAGGACCTGCTAGACAACATCTTCCCGGAACTGGCCCAAGCAGGGGCCCAGATGGGTTCGGTAAACGCCTACCCCGATGACGACGGCGTGGTCCGCCGCGTGTCGCTCCTGTACCGGTTCCCCAGTCCGGAACTATACTCCGGGACCGAAAGCAAGATTTACTCCACCATGCCCTTGATGACGCTTTTGCACCTTTTCCACCAGAAACCGGAAAACGTGAAAATCAAGATGGGACAGTACATCGACCTGGGCAAGCCCTTCGGTATCTACAAAGATTCCTCGGGATTTTATCACACCACCTTCCCCCAGTTCAGTTACCCTATGTTCCTTGCCCTCCACAAGAAAATCAGGGAGGCGGCCAAGAAGCCCGAAGAAAACACCCAGTTTATAGACATTTCTTCCAAGATTATCGCCACCAAGAACAGCGAAGGCTCTGTCACCTTCGAAATCTTTGAAGGCCAGATGTTGAGCGAGACCCTTTCCGACGCCCTTTTCCAGATTGATGTTTCTATGTTGGATTCCTTGGGCGAAGACGAAGAAAAAGAGGTGGCCGAAAACATCACCGTCAAGCGGGACGAAGAAGGCGCAGGCCGTTTTGTGCTTACCGACAGCGAAGAAGACGAAGAGGCGGTCATCACTCCCTATATCGTGAATACCGTCAAGTATTTTGCGGACTCCCTACAGAAGCTCCCGCCGAACAAACCCACCCATATTTCCATGGACATGGACATCCATTACGACATCGCCAAGAAAAAGTGGGTATCCAACCTGGTCATCCTGAACAACGACGTGCTGACAGACATCATCAACACCTCCGAAGAACGCATCAACAACCTGGGCGAAGGCAAAGAAATTCGATTCGGCAAGGTGAAACAGATTCCCATCGACCGCTGGGGACATTACCAAATCAATTACAAGGGTCGCTACAACACGGCTGAAACGGAAAGGGTTTTCCAGCACCTGTCCTATTACGACATCACCAAGAACCGTGTAGATCCAGGACTTTTCCAGGGCAAGATTTTCATTCTGGGTTCGGCGGCCCCGGCCCTGTTCGACTTTGTGACTGCGCCCCACGAAGAAAACTACCCCGGCGTGCTGACCCACGCCACCATCCTCCAAAATATCTTGAACGACGATTTCCTTGTCACCCTGCAGGAACGCTACCAGCAGATTATCGTGGTGTTGCTCGCCCTGGTTTGCCTGCTGGTGGGCCTTTACGTAAAGAGCTACATCTCTATCGCGCTTTCCTTTGTGTTGATGGGCGGCTACCTGGGCATCGCCTACCATTACTTTGAACAGGGGCTCTACCTTGGAGCTTCCAAGCAGATTTTCGTCATCTTGTTCACCAACATTATCGCCCTGATTATCCAGTTCTATTTCGAGACCAAGGAAAAGCGCTTCCTGGGAAATGCCTTCAAGCAATACATCTCTCCTGAACTGATCGACGAGATGGTGAACAACGAAATCATGCCTACCCTGGGCGGTTCCAAGTCTAACATCACCGCCTACTTTACCGACATCGCGAGCTTCTCCACCTTCTCCGAAAAAATCGGGGACCCCAGCAAGCTGGTGGAACTTCTGAACGAATACCTCACCGCCATGACGGACACCCTGCTAGAGAACAAGGGAACATTGGACAAGTACGAAGGAGACGCCATCATCGCCTTCTTCGGAGCCCCCATGCCGCTTCCCAACCACGCCCAGAACGCCTGCGACAGCGCCGTGGACATGCAGACCAAGCTCATGGCCCTCCGCAAGAAATGGGCGGGCGAAGGAAACAAGTGGCCCAAGGTAGTCCATGACATGCACATGAGAATCGGTATCAACTCCGGCGACATCGTGACCGGAAACATGGGTTCCACCATGCGCAAGAACTACACCATGATGGGCGACGCCGTGAACCTGGCCGCCCGCCTGGAAAGCGCCGCCAAACAGTACGGAGCCTACATCCAGATAAGCGAAGACACCCAGAAACACCTGGACGAAGGCCGGTTCATCTACCGCTCCCTGGACACCATCCGCGTGATAGGCAAGAGCCAGCCCGTAAAAACATTCGAGTTGCTGGCAAAGCCCGGCTGCGAAAACGAAGCGCAGTTATACAAGCTGGTGGAAATCTGGGAACAGGCACGCACCGCCTACCTAGCGATGGACTGGGACCGCGCCAAGGAACTGTTCACGGAATGCCTGGATTACGAGCCCCACCATCCCGACCGGGATCCGGGTTCCAAGACCACGCCTTCACACGTGTACATCAAGCGCTGCGAAGCTTATAAGGTAAACCCGCCCGTAGCCCAAGGCGAAACCTGGGACGGCGTGTTTACGGCTACGGAAAAGTAATTTTTGTAAACATTCATTATACAAACGGCATTTTTATACTAAAATGCCGTTTTTGTCTGTTGACAACTTGTCCAAGGAAACTTTATTCACATAGGTCTTTTTTGGGGTATGGAAAAATATCTTTGTACCATAGATGGGATTGTTTATGGTTACAAGAATATTTTCTTCCGTTTCTAGGTGTGCCCTCATTTTAGCTGGGGCTGCCTTGGCCGCAACACAGGCCACATTCTACGTTTCGCCATCCGGCAGCGATTCTAACAAGGGTACCGAAAGTGCCCCCTTCAAGACGATTACCCAGGCGCAAAAGGCCGTGCGGACAATCAACAGCTCCATGACCGGCGACATCGAAGTCATCTTGCGGGAAGGAACCTACGCCCTCCCCTCCACTGTCAACTTTGACGAACGGGACGGAGGCAAAAATGGCCACTATGTGCGTTACAAGGCTTACAAAGGCGAACACCCCCTGATTACGGGTGGCATGGGCGTTACCGGCTGGAAAATCCACGACGAAAAGAACAACATCTGGAAAGTCGAAGGCGTTGACACCCGTTTCCGCCAAATTTACGTGAACAACAAGAAGGGAATCCGTGCCCGCTTCCCGAACCTAAAGGATAACGGCGACCACAACTTCTTCCGCTTGAACAAGGTGGATTCTACCGGTTCCGCATTCCTCCTGAACAACAGCGATATTGGCGAAGCGAGCTGGAAAAATCTAGATAAGGTGGAAATCCACCTGATGATCGCCTGGTCCGAAAACATCTTGCGGGCCTCCAAAATCACAAACCAGGGAAACGTTTCCAAATTTGAGCCCCAAGATCCCGAAAGGACAAGGCTGTTCCGGCGCAAGTACCCGATGCTCGGCACAGCCTTTATGAGCAACCCGCCTAAACAACAGGTCTATTACCTCGAAAACGCCTACGAATTTATCGATGCCCCCGGGGAATGGTATCTTGACGAAAAAGCCAAGACTCTGTATTACAAAGCCCGGGAAGGTGAAAACATGCAGACCGCAAACGTGGTCGTTCCCCGCATCAACACCCTCTTCAGCGTGCTCGGCAAGGATACCAAGAACAAGGTGGGCTACATGAGCTTTGAAGGCCTGACATTTGCCCACAGCAACTACCTGCGACCCAGCGATGAAGGATTCCTGGACTTGCAGGCAGGCATGTTCAATATTGATGTAAAAGATAGGGGGCTGCTAGAAAGTAATGAATTTTGGCTATGGCGCCCAGACGCCGGTTTCCGTGTCGAGAATGCCCACCATTTTAAGATTAGCGGTTGTGTGTTCACCCAGATGGCTGCCACAGGACTGGATTTCGTATCGGGAACCAATGACGATGTCATCGAAGGGAACGTATTCTACGAGCTGGGCGCTGCCGGCATCATGATAGGCAAGTTCTCTCAGGACTCCACCACCGAAATCCACATTCCGTACAACCCGACAGACAAAGACGAAATTAGCACCCGCGACACCATCAGATACAACCTGGTAACCAACGTGACCAACGAGCACCAGGGAGCCGTGGGCATCGGCGCAGGCTACCCGAGATACATTGTTATCGAGAACAACGAAGTTTCCTACACCAACTACTCAGGCATCTCGGTGGGATTTGGCTGGACCAAGAACGAAACCGCCATGACAAACAACAAGATTAACAAAAACAATATCCACCATATTTCTCGCCTGCTCTGTGATTCCGGCCCAATTTACACCTTGTCTAACCAAGGCGAGGGCAGTGAAATCAAGGAAAACTACCTCCATGATTACGCTGCTTCCAAATGGTCCGACTACTGGGTATTGCCCATCTATCTTGACGAAGGATCTAGCGGTTTTGCCGTTGAAAACAACTCCTACAAAAATTCTCCTAGCGGCGTAGGCAAAAACGCACCCGGCTACTTTACCGAAAAGAACAACAGTGGCTACATATCTTCTGTTGCCGAGGCGGCGGGCCTTCAGGGTGAATTTAAGGATCTTGCAGACCGTATCAGTTCCATACCCCTTGCCGATTTCAGCGCCAAGATGGAACAGGCTCCCTACAACAAGGCCTTCGTCATCCCAGGCATCGTCGAAGCCGAAGATTACGACGAGGGCGGCCAAGGCGTTTCGTACAGCGATAAGGATTACGTGAACGAAGGCGACGCCTACCGTGCCGACGGCGTGGATATTGTCTCTCTTGAAGGAACCGCTTGCGGCACAACCCCGTGCAATGGCTACGCCATCGGCTATACCCAGGCCGACGAGTGGCTGGAATACACATTGGACGTCAAGAAGACCTTGAACTACGACATGGCCGTAAACTACGCTACGGCTTTTGAAACCTCGTCCATGCAGCTTTTTATTGATGGCGAAGCCATTACCGACACCATCGTCTTTGAAAAGGCGGACACCACATGGAATGTATATAAAACAACTTCTATCGGTTCTGTCATTCTTGATTCCGGAAAGCACGTTCTCAAGATTCTGATTACAGGGGCATACCTGAACATAGACTGGATCACGTTTACAAATCTTGATTATGTCGTTCCCGGCGGTGACTCCGATGAAGGCTCCAAGGACAAGCCCTCCGGAAAAGATTCCAAGGGAGACAAATCTGCCATCCGTAACCTGGAAATCCTGCGTCTGAATTATGGCGAAAGAGCCTATGACGTGTTCAAAACAGACGGCACCTACATTTGCCGCATTGAAGGGGCTTCGGCAAGAGGCGGATTTAGGGAAGCCCTTGTTTCAAGAGGCGTAAAACCGGGAATGTATATCGTTCGCGGGCTCGAAAGTCGTAGAACTGTCAAATTAAACATCGTGAAATAAAATTTTAACCGCTGAAAACTTATTTATACTGATTTAAGAAGGGATTGTTATGAAGAATTACTTCAAGGTGGTATCACTTTCGGCCATTTGCGCCTTTGCCTTTCTCCCGTTGCATGCAGGGGCCCAGCCTAACGACGAATGGAACGGGAAACCCCGTATCTTTGGCGTAAATACGCTGACCCCTCACGTCACCTCCATGCCCTACTCCACGGTCAAGGAGGCTGTCAAAGGTGACCGTCACGCATCGGAATGGTACAAGACCCTTTCGGGCACCTGGAAGTTCTTCCATGTAGAAAAGCCCTCTCAGCGGAACAACGATTTCTATAAGGACAACTACGATGTTTCCGGTTGGAACGACATTCCTGTTCCTAGTTCCTGGCAGCTGTTGGGCTACGACCACCCGATTTATACCAACGTGATCTATCCTTGGTCACAGAACAACAAGGTCTCTGCCCCTTATGCACCGACAGACTTTAACCCGGTGGGCCATTACCGGCGCACCTTTACCGTTCCCGACAACTGGAATGGCAAGCGCATCCGCCTGCATTTTGAAGGGGTAGAATCCGCCTACTATGTTTGGGTGAACGGCAACTACGTTGGCTATGCCGAAGACAGCTTTACTGACCATGAATTCGACATCAACAAGTACCTGCGCAAGGGCGAGAACAACATTTCTGTACAGGTGTTCCGCTGGTGTGACGGTAGCTGGCTCGAAGACCAGGACTTTATCCGTCTCTCGGGCATTTTCCGCGATGTCTATATCTACGCCGTGCCCACTGTGCATATTCAGGATTTCCAGATTGACGCCACCCTGACCAACGGCTACAAGGATGGCCTCCTCAAGACCACCGCCTGGATCTACAATTCCACCGGCACCGCCTCTGGAGAATACTCCGTAGAACTGTCCCTCTACAACGACGGCGGTACCGAAGTGATTTCACCGTCTGTGCAGAAGGTCTCGGGAATCAGTCCTAACGGAGGCGAAAAGAGCGTCCACTTTGAAATTTTCTACAGTGCCCCCAAACGTTGGTCGGCTGAAACCCCGAACCTCTATACCGCAGTGCTTGCCATCAAGGATGCCAGCGGAAAGATACTCCAGGTCGAAAGTAACAAGATCGGTTTCCGCAAGGTGGAAATCAAGAAGGACAACGGTGCTCCCCGACTGTTTGTAAACGGCATGCCGGTCAAATTCCACGGTGTAAACCGCCACGAGTTGGACCCGGACAACGGACGTGCCGTGACCTACGAGCGCATGGAAAAAGACGTCATCTTGATGAAACAGTTCAACATCAATGCACTCCGCATGTCCCACTACCCGAACAATCCGTACATGTACGAACTGTGCGACAAGTACGGCATCTATGTGATTGACGAAGCCAACGTGGAAAGCCACGGTGCAAACAACGAACTTCCTAAAAGCAGTGACGATTGGCGCGCTCCGGCGGTAGACCGTCTGAACAGCATGGTACAGCGCGACAAGAATCACCCGAGTATCATCCTCTGGTCGCTAGGTAACGAAGCCGGAAACGGCAACGTCTTTGCCTCTGAACGGGATCGTGCCCACCAAATCGACTCCACCCGCGTCGTACATTACGAAGGTGACAACTACAATGCCGATGTGACTAGCCAGATGTACTACGGTTACGATTACATCAACGGCTATAAAGACGGAAACAAGCCCGTAATGCTTTGCGAATACGAACATGCCATGGGCAACTCCGTAGGCGACCTTCAAGAATACATGGACGCCTTCTACGGCAACCCCCGCTCTTTCGGTGGATTCATCTGGGACTTCATTGACCAGGGCCTACACCACAAAGGCACTCCCTACTGGGAATTCGGCGGTATGTGGGGCGACTGGCAGAACGACGACAACTTCTGCGCCAATGGTCTCGTGTTCCCCGACCGCAAAATCCAGCCTGAAATTTGGGAAGTCAAGTACCAGTATAGCCAGGTTCACGCCAAGGACATCGATGCCTCCAAGGGCAAGGTTTCCATTGAAAGCCGCTTCCTGTTCGTAAACTTGGGAGAATACCTTGACGGGTACTGGGAAATCAAGGAAGACGGCAAGTCTCTCGTAAACGGAAAGATCGACGGAACCGCCATGAACGTTGCCCCGAATTCCAAGAAAGAAATCGAAATCAAGCTCCCGAAGGTCGAATTCAAGAACGGTTCCGAGTACTACCTCGACCTGGATTTCCGGCTGAAAAAAGACCAGCTTTGGGCAAAGGCGGGCCACAGCGTTGGCCACGAGCAGTTCCGCATTAGCGTAGGCGAAGCCAAGTCACCGAAAATCGATATCAGTTCCCTTTCGGGCCACAAGGTTACCCGCGGCTCCGACGAATTTACCATTGAAGGCACCGATTTTAAGGTTCGCATTGACCAAAAGAACGCCACCATCGCAAGCTACGTTCTTGACGGAGACACTCTAATCAAAGAAGGCGGCGTTCCCAACTTCTGGCGTGCCCCCACCGACAACGACAAGGGCTACAACATGGAGAAGGGCCATGGTGATTGGCGCTACGCCGGAGCCCAACGATCTATCAAGAGCGCCACGGTGACCGAAGTTTCCGCCCAAGAAACCCAAGTCTACTTTGAAATCGATTTCCCCAAGGCCGGTTCTTCCAAAATGGGCCTCACCTACACCATCTACGGCAGCGGCGACATCATTGTGGACTACACCTTCTATCCGGACGGCTCCAAGAGCTACATTCCCAATGTGGGCATGCTCTTTACGGTTGCCCCGGGCTTCGAGAAGGTCCGCTGGTTTGGTCGCGGTCCTGACGAAAACTACATCGGGCGTAATCGCGGGTCCTTCATGGGCATGTACGCCACCCTCGCCGACTCCATGACCGTTCCCTATATGGAAATCGGCGAAACAGGCCAGCGTACCGATGTAAAATGGGCAGCTCTCACCAACACCAAGGGCAAGGGCCTCTTGGTCGTCGGCTCACCCCGTATGGAATTCAGCGCACAGCACTACACTCCCGAACAGCTCACCAACGTGAAGCTCCCGTGGGAACTCAAGCGCGACAAGGATATCACCCTCCGCGTAGACCTGCGCCAGATGGGCCTCGGTGGAATCAACAGCTGGGGTGCGGAACCTCTTGACGCCTACAGGTTGACCACCATGCAAGAATACAAGCACAAGTTCCGTCTATCCCCCATCCGCAAGCAACTGAACGACCCGACACCGCTGGCCAATCTGGGTTTCAAGAACCTGGAAACAAGCCTCGTAGACGCAAAGTACCCGGGTGACGACATCTACAAAAACGACCTGGACTACGACCCCACAGATATCAAGCCTGCTGACACGAAAGATTCCGTCGCAAACGACTCGACGAAAAAGGCTCCTGCCGACAGCACCTCCAAGAAAACCGACAAAAAGACGGACAAGAAGACCGACGCCCTGTTACCGGGTGCCACACCCTCTTTCGCAGAGGACCGCAACTACGGAGTGTTTGACATGCAAGGGCGTCTCGTTGCCCGGTTCATGACCCACGGCATCGAAGACCTACAGGCCAAAACCTTTGACGCCGTAAAGCGTTCTGGACTGTACATCGTAAAGTCGAATGCCGGTGGGCAATCGTTCAGAATAAGAGTTAACAAGTAAAAAGATCTAGTTAAGTTCGATATTGTCGATCAGGCGGGTCTTGCCGAAGAAGGCGGCCACGAGGATGACCACCTTGTCGCCATCGCGGAGGACGCCGTTGAACTTCTGCAAGTTCTTCTGGTTCACCACTTCCACGTACTGGACCTGGCCGCGATTAGCCAGCACGGACTTCAGCACGATATCCCTGAGACGCACCACACCGCGCTCGCCGCCTTCGAAAGCCTTCTTGGCCAACTTCAGACCTTCGGAAATGCCTAACGCCTGCTTGCGTTCGTCGGCTGTCAGGTACTCGTTACGGCTAGAAAGGGCAAGACCAGATTCTTCGCGAACGATAGGCACCCGATGGATTTCGATGTTAAAATTCAGGTCCTTCACCATCTTTTCGATGAGGAACACCTGCTGGTAGTCCTTCTCGCCAAAGAAAGCCTTGTTCGCCCCGGATATCAGGAACAGTTTGGCCACTACGGTCAAGACACCGCGGAAATGACCCGGGCGGTAAGCACCGCAGTACATGCTTTCAAGGGTTTCGTCCCGCACCAGGGTCAGCGGGTCGCCATCGGGATACATTTCGGCAACGCTGGGCGCAAAGACATAGTCCGCTCCCAAGGATTCCGCCAATTTGGCATCTGCCTCCAGACGCTTTGGGTACTTGTCCAGGTCTTCGTTACGGCCGAACTGGATCGGGTTCAAGAAAACGCTCACCACCGTCACTTCGCAGTTCTTTACGGACTCCTTGATCAACGCCCCGTGACCGTCGTGGAGAGCACCCATGGTGGGCACAAGTCCAATGACCTTGTCCTTCTTGATAAGGGGTTTCAGGGTTTCACGTAATTCCGCTATAGTCTTGATGATCTGCATATTGCCTTCTTAGTTACCATCGGGAACAAAGTAGGTGGTCTGCCGCGGGCACTCCGCAATAGCATCCAGAATTTGTTTCAGGTGATTTTCGTTGTGTACAAAGTCGATATTGTCCGTGTTGATAATCAGCACGGGGGCACTGGGGTAGTGCCAGAAAAGGTGGTCGTAGCGCTCTTGCAGGTCCTTGAGGTAGTTTCCCTCGATGGCCTTTTCCATCTGGCGGCCACGACCGCGAATGCGGTTCAGAAGTGTCGGGACGCTGGCCTGCAGGTAAACCACCAGGTCGGGTTTCGGCAGGTCCTTGTCCAGAGAGCGGGCCACCTGCTCGTACATGGTGTACTCGCTATCGGAAAGGTTCTGGGCCGCAAAAATCTGGTCTTTGTCAAAGGTGTAGTCGCACACCAACAGGTCGTGGAACAGATCGCTCTGGATTCCCGTGTTCTGCAACTGCTTGTGGCGGTCCAGCAAAAAGAACAGCTGGGTCTGGAAGGCGTAGGCTTCCTTGTTTTCGTAAAATTTTTCCAAGAAGGGGTTTTCTGCAAAGTTTTCCTCGATGCAGAAGGCGTTCCACCGTTCGGCGATAATCCGAGCGAGTGTGGTCTTTCCGACCCCGATGACCCCTTCAATGGCCAAAAAATGCACGCCCTTGTCCGTAAGCATCAGTCTTCCTCCCCTGTGACGGTGCGGAACGGGATTTTCCCCTCGCGGGCTAGCAAATCCGCAAGCAAACTTTTCACGGTACGCCCGTTCAACGGGTCTTCCCAATCGGGGGCGATATCGTTCAGCGGCACAAGCACGAACTGCCGGTGCAGAATCTCCCCGTGGGGAACCTGCGGTCTGCCGGACAGCACCTTGTTGCCGTAATACAAAAGATCTAAATCAATTTCCCTAGAATTCCAGTGCCCCCTGGGCTTGCGGCCCAGTATCAGCTCGGAACCCTTGAGGTAATGGAGCAGCCGCGTAGGCGCACCCGCATACCAGAAACTCACTACCTGGTTGAAATACGGACCCTGGCCTTCGGGGCCCACCGGCGGAGTCTCGTAGATGGGGCTTTCTTTCCAGCCGCCGGCAGAAATTCGGCGCAACATGTCACGCCCCTCAGAGAGGCGCTTGCCCCGAGGAGAAAGATTGCTGCCAAGAGCCACAAAAACTCTTTCTAAGGATTCCACGATCCCTAATATAGTTAAAACAACTTGTCATTTTTTCACTTTTTTTTGACATTTAAGCCGTTTTTTGCTGACAAAAACTTTTTTTTTATTTATCTTATAGGGCGTTGAGGGAGCAAAGCCTTCCCAATTTTATGGAGAGTATTTCTCCATTTTACCATATCCCCCATTCAAGTTCTTTTCCACTTAAAAAAGACCTTACTATATCAAAGGATAATCTAGTGCCTAGATCAAAAAGTAATCCTGATGAAGGATTGAACGAAGTTTCTATGACCCCCGAACAGAATCAAGCCGCAGAGGCAGACAAGCCCAAGCGTCGCGGTCGCCCCCCGAAAAAAGCAAAAGAAGATGGCGATGTCCAGAAGGCCGCCGCCGAATTCATGGAAGCGGAAAAGAAAGCCGAATCGAAAGCCACACCCGTAGCCCCGGCCGAAAAAGCAGCGCCGGCAAGCAATGCCGCTCCCGTAGCCGACGGAGCCCCAGCCGTTGCTGCGGCCGCACCGACCGAAAACAAGGGACAAAACCCGCAACAGGGCAACGCCCAGCAGCAAGGCCAGAATCAGAACGGCCAACAGCAAGGCCAAAACAACCAAGGCCAGGCACAAATCAACCAAAATCAGAACAGAGGCAACCAGGGCCAGCAAAACAACCAGAATAACCAGGGCGGCCAGGGCAACAACAAGTTCAACAACAATAAATTCAACAAGTTTAACAAGTTCAAGAACCGCCACGGCAAGAACCTGCCCCAGGACGATTTTTTGGACGAAAGTATCCAGCTGCCGCCGCCGGACCCCGAGAAGGTGGCCGCCGCGCGGGCCAAGTGGAGAGAACTCCGCGGGCTCCCCATGTTCGAGCTCCAGCGCCAGGCCGACGAACTGGGAATCCCCGACTTCAAGACCATGCGCAAGCAGGCCCTGGTCTATAGCATCTTGAGCGCCACCACCGGCGAAGACTGCCCCATCTATACCGAGGGCGTGCTAGAAATCATTCCCGACGGCGGACACGGATTCTTGCGGAACCCCGACCACAACTACCTGGCGGGCCCCGACGACATCTACATCAGCCGTAACATCATCCGCCGTTATGACCTGAAGATGGGCGACACCATCACCGGCCAGATCCGCCAGCCCAAGGAAGGCGAAAAGTATTTTGCCCTCATGCGCATTGACACGGTGAACTTCGAACCTCCCGAGAAAACCAAGCGCCGTATGGCTTTCGAATACCTGACGCCCATCCACCCCATCGAAAGGCTTAACCTGGAATGGGACCCTCAAGAATACAGCACCCGCATCATGAACCTGTTCACCCCCATCGGAAAGGGCCAGCGCAGCATTATCCTCGCTCCTCCCCGCACGGGTAAGACGGTTCTTCTGCAGAACATCACCAAGGCCCTCACCATCAACCACCCCGAAGTGAAGCTGATGGTGCTCCTGATTGACGAACGCCCCGAAGAAGTGACGGAAATGCGCAAGCTGGTGGACCGCCTCCGCGAAGAAGGTGCAGCCCGGGGCAAGAACATCCAGGCCGAAGTGCTGGCCTCTACTTTCGACGAAGAACCCACCCGCCACATCAAGGTGGCCGACATGGTCATCGAAAAGGCCAAGCGCATGGTGGAACACGGAAACGATGTGGTGATTCTTCTGGACTCCATCACCCGCTTTGCCCGAGCAAACAACGTGGTGATTCCCCACTCCGGAAAGATCCTCTCCGGCGGTGTGGACGCCAATGCCATGCACAGGCCCAAGCGTTTCTTCGGTGCCGCCCGCAAAATCGAGAACGGCGGTTCTTTGACCATCATCGGCACGGCCCTTATCGAGACCGGCAGCCGCATGGATGAAGTGATTTTCGAAGAATTCAAGGGTACCGGCAACAACGAACTGGTGCTGGACCGCCGTATCGCCGAAAAGCGCATCTGGCCGGCCATCGACATCTTCAAGTCCGGAACCCGCAAAGAAGAACAGCTTTTGTCCGACGACGAGCTCCGTCGCGTGTGGGTGCTCCGCCGCTACCTGCAGGACATGACCACCGTGGAAATCATGGAATTCATGCGTGACAAGATGAAGTCCTTCAAGACCAACTACGATTTCTTGAACTCCATGAACGGTTAATTGTTGCTAGATTATTAAGAGATTAAAAGGATTTCTATTATGAACAAGAATATCTTCTTTGCTGGCACTGGCAACATGGGAGGTGCCATCCTCCGCGGACTTTTGAATGCAAAAGTCAGCCCCAAATCCATCTTCTTTTTTGACCCCAACGATACTGCCGCAGCGGCGGTTAGCAAGCTGGGCTGTGTGCGCGTCAAGAACTTCGCAGAAGGCGTCAAAAAAGCAGACATAACCTTCCTTTGCGTGAAGCCCCAAATTTTCAAACTCGTGTCCAACGAGTGGAAAAATGCCGTCAAGGCCATCAAGGGCACAAAGACCTTCGTGAGCATCATGGCCGGCGTCAAGCGGGAATCCCTCATCGCCGCACTCGGGAGCAAGAACCAGGTCCTCCGCGTGATGCCGAACCTGCCGCTTACAGTGGGCAGGGGCACGGTGGCGCTTGCCACCGACGGCGTCTCCGAAGACACCCTGAAGACCGCTGAAGAAATTTTTGGAACCATCGGAGTCACCTGTCGCGTCACCGAAAGCTTGATGGACGCCGTCACCGGACTTTCCGGTAGTGCCCCCGCCTATGTCTTCGAGTTCATCGAAGGCCTTACCCGCGGTGGCGTAAAAGCTGGCCTTACCCGGGACGTGGCGCTGAAACTCACCCTCGGGACCATCGAAGGGGCCGTAGAACTGGTGAAGCAGTCCGGCAAGAGCCCAAGCGACCTTTGCGCCATGGTCTGCTCCCCCGGCGGCACCACCATCGCAGGCGTAGACGCTCTCGAAGAAGGCGCTTTCCGCAGCACCCTCATCAAGGCCGTGGTGGCAGGCACTATAAGAAGTAAGGAATTAGGATAATTTGTCCTCCATCCAGTTATTCTCCAACGAAACCGACACATCCGCCTTTATCCAGGATGTGCTTTCGTCGGTGAACTACGAACTGGAAACCTTCACCGCCTGGACCAAAGCAGAACAGGTCACCTCACCCATCATCGTCTGGGACCTGGATTCCTTTGCCCAGAGCAACGTAGAGGCCCTGACCGCCATCCGCCTTGAAAAACCGGATACCATGATTCTCGTCTATGCCGAGGATCCCGAAAAATTCATCTCCATTCCCAACAACCTCTACGACATCATCTTGTCGGTAGAGTCCCTGAAGCTCCACCTGATGAGCAAGATTCTGAGGCTCAAGGACATCTACAGCGCCAAGATGATTTTCAGGGAACGGATGAGCCACCTGGTAGGGAAAAGCCCCGCCATGGAGTCCCTGCGCAAAACAGTGGAACGGACCATTCTCCACACGGGGCCGGTCCTTATACAGGGCGAATCCGGCGTGGGCAAAGACCTGGTGGCTCGGGCCATCGCCTGCATGTACGAGCGGTTTGTCACCGTGAACTGCAGTGCCATTCCCGACGCCCTTTTTGAAAGTGAACTTTTCGGTCACACCCGCGGAGCCTTTACCGGAGCCCAGAACGAACGCATTGGCCTTTTCGAGGAGGCCAACGGCGGCGCCATCTTCTTGGACGAAATCGGTGACATGCCCCTACACGCCCAGGTGAAACTCCTGCGGGTCATCCAAAACAGGGAAATCCGCCCCATCGGGGCAAACAAGACCCGACATGTGGATGTGCGCATCATCGCCGCCACCAACCGGGACCTGAGCGAAGAAATCCGCAAGGGACGATTCCGCGAAGATCTTTACTACCGCCTGAACGTGATTCCCATCCAGATTCTCCCCCTGCGAAGCCGCAAGGAAGACATCGAAGACCTGGCGAACTATTTCATAAGGCAGTACGCCCCCCAGGGCGAGAATTTCATCTTGTCTCCCGAAGCCCTGAAAAAACTGCAAGCCCACCAGTGGCCGGGAAACATTCGTGAACTGGAAAATGTTATCCAGCGGGCCCTGTGCTTTGCAAACCCGGGATTTTTGAAACCCGAAGACCTGCAAATCGACGAAGGACTGTACCAGGAAAAGGCTCCGTCGGGAATCGCCTACTGCAATAGCTACAACGAATTCAAGGAATACCTGCTGGAGCAGGAACGACAATTCCTGACCGACTCCATCGCCAAAAATGGTGGTTCCGTAAGCCTCACGGCCGAGCGCCTGGGAATGCTCCGCACGGCCCTCTACAACAGGCTGAACCGATTAGGCGTAAAAATTAAAAACTAACGCGTCAATTATCTTAAGCCCCGGCCATAAGCACAGTAACTGTCTTCTTGCATGTAGTCACCATCGTGGTAATAAGCGGCACGGGCCCTGCAACCTCCGCAACGGTCGTTGAACTTGCACTTGCCGCAAGCACCAGAATAGGCCTTGGTGCGAAGTTTTTTGAACACCTCCGCATTGGCCCAGATTTCGTCGAAAGGAGTATCGTGAACATCACCCGCCTCTTCCATCATGTAGGCGCAGGGGCGCACCTTGCCTATAGGGCTTATGATGCAGTAATCAATGCCCGCAAGGCAGCCTCGGCTATAGCGGGTCTTGATATCCAGCTGATCGGCGATACGCAAAAACTGCGGAGCACAAGTAGGTTTCACGGGAATGCCGAGCGTGCGGCTCTTTTCCATAATGCGACGGAGCAGGCTTTCGTATTCGGCTACACGGAGGGCGTGGTCTTCAATTTCTTTTCCGCGACCCACGGGAATGAGGAAGAATATCTGGTGGTTTACCGCCCCGATTTCCTTGACCCAGTCCATAATGTCAAATATTTCGTTCTGGTTCCAGTCCATGATGGTGGTGTGAATCTGGAACGGAAGCCCTGCCGCCTTGCAGTTTTCGATACCTGCCATAGTGAGTTCGAAAGCGTTGGGCAGTCCTCGAAAATCGTTGTGTCGTTTCGGGTCGATGCTGTCGATACTGATACCCATGGCCATGGCACCGGCGGCCTTAAGCTTAAAGGCCAAATCGTGCGTGATGAGGGTACCGTTGGTACCGAACACCGGGCGGAGACCCTTGCTTGAGGCATGAGTCACAAGCTCAACGATATCCGGACGAGTCATGGGTTCGCCACCACTGAAAATCATGATCTTGAACCCTGCCTTAGCAATCTCGTCAATCAGTTTCAAAGCCTCTGACGTCGTGAGTTCGGCCGACTTGTTTTCGCCCGCATCCTGGTAGCAGTGCTTGCAGGTCAGGTTACACTTGTTGGTGGTCATCCAAGATACAATCATCGAACAAATCCTTTTATTCCTAGAAACTCAAGTATAAAAAATAATCTTTCCGGATAACTCTGGTTGAATCCTTAGAACAATGCTTTCAATCCAAATCCGATAATTCCGTCCAAGTAATTTTCTCCGTTTCGTAGTGCATAGTACAGATTCACGCTCCAGTTGCCGCGATACTGGGTAAAGGCGACACCGTAATCCTGTTCACGCTTCCAGCCGTGCTCCGGCGCAAAACCGCGGTACAGCCCAGGCTGGTAAAAGGCCTCGACACTCAAGTTGTAGCCGTCTTGCCAAAGCAGGGACAGTTCCGAAAATCCGTAGGCACGGCTCCGCATAAAGCGGTAGCCCATGCCCTTGAAGCTGTCCATGCCGCCCAGGGCGAAATAGTCTGAACGCTTCAGAACCGCATCTGTGGGGAAAATCCCGCCAGCAGCCCCCGTAAAGCGGGTGATGACATTGCCGAACAGCGGGTAATAAGAAAGAATCTTGCCGTGGCTTTCCAGATAATTGTCCAGGGAATCAGGGCGGTCCATTTTCCAGGTGGCAGAGCCCTGCATCTTGAATCCGCGTCTCGGGAGCACGAACCGGTCCAGAGAAACATAATTCACCTCAAAGGTGGTGTGCTTGTCGTCTTCGCTCATGCCAAAGAAAATCCCGATGTTCCAGTCAAAGCCGATATCCCGGGTCACACCGACTTCGCCCATGGCGATACGCTCTGTCACATCCTTCATCTTTCCGTCCAGGGTGTCAGATTCCACAGAATAAATTTCTTCGTCAAACTGTCCCCGCAAAACTATGTTCCAGGGAGAGCCGAAAATCCAGGGCTCCTTGTACATGAAATCTAGATGGCGGGAATTTTCCCCCGTAAATCCTTCCAGGGTCAAGTCCCTAGCCGTTCCCAGGATGTTGTAGAGTTTCACGTTCACCTGGCCTTCCCACAGATTGTCTTCGCTGGAGTAGCTCAAGAGCCCTTCGGCCTCGGAATTCCGGGCAGCCCTCATGCTGAACGCGGGCACGAGCCTGTTTCTTGCAGGGTCGCGGAACAACCTTGCGGGAGCCGTCTGTTCAAAATACCCGAGACGGGCAAGCTTGCGTTCGGACCTCTCCAAGTCCGTCAAGGACACAGGAGCGCCTTCTTCGATGCCGCTGAGCCGTCGGAACACCTCAGGGTCCGTGCCCGAGGAGTCCAGATTCTCGGGGGCGGCCCAAACATAACCTGCCCCACGTTTCAGCTCCACCATCAAAACTCCCAGAGTATCCTTACCCGAAGCGCCACCCATGCCGTAATGCATCTTTCCAACAACCTGAACAGCCGCAAAGCCACGGTCTTCGTAGTCCCGCGCCAAACGGGAAGCCGCATTGTGCCAAGATTCACAAGGAGAACCTTCTACCAGATTCAAGTGGGCTTCGTCGTAAGCGGAATGTTCCCCGACCCATACCACCTTGTGGATACGGCACAAAGACGCCTCTCCTGCAAAAGCAGAAGATGCCAAAGCAAGAACAAACAGGATTTTACACTTCACATTCCACATCTCACATTCTCAATCGGATCCTCGCCTTGGTTCGACTTCGCTCACCACAGGACGCGAGGATGACAACTCTTGAAACCATCTATCCTAACCACTAATCACTACCTACAACCTAAAACCTAACCCCTAGATCCTATCCCCTAACTTAAAAATACGCCCTCGCTTCCGTTGTCAGCTTCTGGAAAATATTCTCTTCGGCGTCACCGAACCTGAGCACATAACGCAGTCCGCAAGAAATAAAATCGTTTATATCTACAGAAACGGAAGATTCCAGACGGTAGGTGCGGCCATCGCTATAGCCGTCCATCATCTGGTAGGGAATCAGGTCGTCGCCGCTTTCCATCTGGATAACCGAGAACTGCACGAACCCATCTACCATATCCCTGCGGTTGTAGCCCAGTCGCAAGAAACCTTCCCACAGGTAGGCATCAAAAGCGTAATCCTGGTCGTCTTCGCCCTCGCCCGTGCGGTAACGGCCGCCGGGCTGCACAAAGAACCCGTTCCAGAAATCATAGCGGTAACGGCCCGAAATATCGCGGGTATCCCAGTCCAGAACCTGCAGGGCCTTCAGCTCCACGTCTTCCAATAGCAAGGTCGCTCCCACAAAGTGGGCTTCATTTATCCGGAATCCTGCGTCAAGCAGGTGATGGAACCGCGTCTCGAAATAACTGATGGAGCTGAGTTTCTTGTCATAGTCGGCACCGGGCTTGTAAGTAAAGGAGATTCCTCTCGGGTGAGCCCAAGTGCCACGCAGCTCGTAGCTGACCGTTCCCGAAGAAATGTGCCGTAACTGCGAAGGCGTGGCCGGCGGAAAGTAGATTTTCTTGCCGGTGGTATCCTCCCCCACTCCGTCGAATGTTCCACCCAATGAAATGTCCCGCAGAATTCCACGCCGGATACCGAGGGAAATTCCAGGGCTCCAGTCAATATCCATCCGGAACGCCGCATTGGAAGCAAGAATGGCCCCCAGAGAATCGTTTCGGCCCATACCCTCGTAAACAAAATCTCCGTTATCTACCCCTTCGATAAAACTGCCGGTCAGGCTGTCGTACCGCACATCTCCGGTGCCCTTGGCCACCGCCTTGTAAATTGGCGTGTAGGTTTGTTCTTCGGTGAGCCCCAGCTTGTAATCTACACTAGAAACCAGTCCCAGTTCTTCGTGACCGAAGGTCCCGCGGAAATCCCCGACCCAGCTGTTCTCGGAACGGCCTCCGTTTTCGCTACGGCGTTCGTACTGCAAAAAATGGTCCAGTTGTGCGTAACGGCTCTGCCAGGTAGCACTCTGGATCCAGGCCACGGACTGCAAGGTGTCCCGCCAATCCTTGCCGAATGTGTCGCCCTTGCGTTTAGCCGTCTTGGTTTCCGCTCCTTCGCTTATGTTCCAGGAGTCCCCCACCATCTGGATTCCGGTTCCTGTCTTGCCGTAGGCCACCTGGTTTTCACGACCCAGGGAATCGCTTTCCGTATAGCGCAGGTCGAAATTTCCAAAGGGCCGCAAAAATCCTTTCAAGAACTCCACATTTCCCAAGGACTGGTAACGGACCCGCTCCTGATCCTGGAAACTTTCCACACGGAACGCCCCCACATCACTTTTTACCAGGTTGGACTTATGGATCAAAGAAACTCCGCCCCTGGAAGAATTCCAACTTTCCTTTTCACCCTGCCGGTAGCCCCAGATTCCATGAAGGAACCAACCCGTAGCAAGTCTCAGACGCATGCCGAATTCGTCGTGACGCAGGTCGCCATCTACAAGGGCGGCACTGTCCAAGTCCCATTCGTCTAGAAGACTGAAACTGTCCCAGTCCTTGTCGCTGCCTTGAAATTCGCCAATCACGAATTCTTCCTGAATGTAGTTTCCGTAAACGGAAAAAGCCAGCGGAAACTTTTTCATATTTTCCGACGAATCGGAGGTGACATACCAGCGGTAGCCGTAACCTTCGGGTCCGTCCACCTGACGGGAGACCGTATTGGAATCCGTGCGGTTTATGGCCATTTCCAAGTCCGCATAGAAACGCCTGTCTCCCTGAAGCCGAAGCCGTGCGCCAGCGCGGTCCGTCCGTTCGGGCCTGCGAAGCGCCCCCAGAGAATCGTCACGGACAAATTCACTTCCGTCGTCGTGCTTGAGCATCTGGTAGTCTTCGTCGGTCCAGAGGCCACGTTTCATGCGATGGCGGTCATTCTCTAAACGGAATCCCGAAACGTCCAAATACAGGTTCGGGTGCCTGTAGGCACCATGGGCGGCGTACATATTGTAGATGTTCCCGTCGTCGTAGGCATCGTATTCTACACGGATTTCGTCATCAGGACCGGGATTTCGGCGACCCTTGAAATTCAGGAGGCCCCCTGCATAGTTCACCTCGTAATCTACGCCAGATGTCAGCAGGTTCCCGTTCAAATAGACCCGCTCGGAGCCGGGCACCACCGAAAGGTAACTACCGTCGTCACTGATGGAGTAGCCTTCCCGCTGGCCGCTCACGCCGTTCATCACACGGACAATGCGGTTGGTTTCGTCGGTGCCCGCCACGCCACGGACTTCGGTATAGCCTCCCCTGAGCCCAACCATGGCCCCAAGGCTAGCCCTTTCCAACCCGAACAGGCCCATGTTCCTGTCCCGCCAAATCAAATCACCCAGGTGCACCATCCAGTGTCTGGACTCCGCACGAAAGTATATCTGGTCCACTTCCTGCAAGGTAGCGGTGGTCTGGTCACCGGCACGGCGGTCCACATCCGAAAGCAAAGCATCGATATAGACGCTGTCGCCTACAAAGCCCTGTATAGAAAGCCGCAACTCCTGGTCCACCTGGGTACCGCCATCGCCCACCGTCACCTGCATGGTCTTGTAACCGTGGGTGGAAAGTCCCGAAATTGCTGACCCGTCGCGATCCTGCGCACCGCCGTCCAGTTCACGCAAATCGTTATTTCGGACAAGGTAGTCCGGATTCCACACGGGTATAGAATCCATGTTCAAGGCGAAAGCCCGACTCCACAACAATACCCCCAAAAACACCTTTATCCAAGGGCCTTTGCGCATGGGAGCTACCTGCTTGTAGAGTCAATCGCGAACTGTTGGCTATAAAGGAGCTTGCGTCCCGAAACCAAATCCACGCTCCATTCGCCGGGTTTCAGCAAGGCAGGCAGAATTTCAGTAATGCAGGCTTCGGAATCTTTCTTCAAATTGCAGGGCAGCACCTGAACCGTATCCATGCCATGGTACCACACGTGCCAGAGGGTGTCTTCCCTGTCCTTGAGGGCCGAAGAAATGGTTGTGTAAAAGTAAAGCCTGGAGCCTTCCTCGAAAACAGAATCCGCACCGAAAGGAGTCTCCTTGACGATATGCCTGCAAACCGTACCCTGAGCCAGGGAAAGTTCCGTGTTTCCCGCATCCTTGATGGAATCGTCTGTTGAAAGGTAGGCCACCGTGCGGTGCACCAAGAACGCAAGCAAGACTGCGACCAGTATGACCGTCGTCTTTCGGATATTGCGCAGTGGCGGAATTCCTGCCACAAAAGCCTCGACTAGATAAGCTTACTGGTGTTCTGAGTAAAGGCCGGGACGGCATCCACCAGTTTTTCTACCAACAGGCGATTGAAGTCGTCGATGCGGTTCGGGAGCCTGGAGCCCGGGAACACCTGCACCAGGAGCAAAGCTTGGTCCACAGGGGAGATGTAAATGGAGCGGTTTTCGCCAGAATAGGACACCGACTGGAAGTTCTCGCCGCCCAGCATATTGCCCACCTGACGGGCAGAGTCAAAAGAAGCGGTGCTCAGCACGGCAAGAGGAGTGGGGTCGATTCCCAGGGAGCCCACCTCGGCGATAATGGAACCGTCGCGGTGGCAAAGCACAATGTATTCGGCCTTGACGCTTGCCTGGTAAGCTTCCATCAAGCGGCGGACTTTGCCCACGTCATCGGAATAAATCGTAAAATCGCTCATAACACACTCCTTCTACTTCTTCTTAGGAACATAAGGACGCAATTCGATTTCGTCGTCTCCAGATTCCTGAGGTTTTTCCATGGCGCGGCCAAAGGTTGGCATACGGGGAACCGTAGCAGCGGCACGCGGACGACCAAACGGCGAAGAGGTGGCTCCCTTCTGGAACAAGCCCGAACCGGCGTTACCGGACGGAACCGCCCCTGCAGGAGGGCGAGCCGCAAAAGAAGGCATCTTGAAAGGCGAAGAAGGAGCTGCCGCTTCGGGTTGAACCTGGGGCTTTGGTGCGGCCTGCTTCACAGACACGCCTTCCTTGGTCAGGGACACGTCATGAACGCCGGTGTTGTTCACACTTTCAGCGGCCTTGCGCAAAAATCCCTGCTTCACGTTAAACTTTTCGATCACCAGCATGGCGATGGTCTTGAGGGTCGTCACCACACCCTTTCCGTTATGGGCGGTGGCCGGGAAGAAGGGCACATTGCGAGGGTTCAATTCCGCATTCAGTTCTTCCAGGGAGAACACATTCTCCATATCGCGCTTGTTGTACTGGAGCACAAAGGGCATGTCATCCAGATCCATACCGTAATCCTGGAGGTTCTGCCTCAGGTTCTGTAGGCTTTCCAAGTTTTCGGCCTGGCGGGAGCGCTGGGAGTCCGCCACAAACACAATGCCATCAACACCGCGAAGCACCAGCTTACGGGTGCTGTTGTAATAAACCTGACCGGGAACGGTATAAAGCTGGAAACGGGTCTTGAAACCCTTGATATCGCCAAGATTCAGAGGAAGGAAGTCAAAGAACAGGGTACGGTCGCCTTCGGTAGCCAAGGACACCATGTCCGTGCGCTTGTCCTGGGGCATTTTCTGGTGAATCACCTGGAGGTTCGTGGTCTTGCCACTCAAACCAGGTCCGTAGTACACCACCTTACAACTAATCTCTCTTGTAGCAAAATTTATTGATGACATTTCAAATCCCTGACACCCTTCATTTTACAAACATTTCCAATACATATTACAAGTCTATAATCTAGCAAAAAACATTTAACATATTTCAGGGAAAAACAAAAAATAAGGGCAATTACGGTCCCGAGCATATTCCAAGTTGAGTGATATTAACGAATGTTTACATGCCGGTCGCAGATGTGAAGCGCGAGGCTCGGGGCTCGGGGTGCGATAAGCGAAACGACCCGTATTCCCTATATGCGGAAAAGACCGGCACGGGAAACCGTACCGGTTCAAAATTCCTGATAAAGGATCAATTAGGCGAGGCCGTTGATGACCTTGGCGGCCTTGGCCTTGTAGTTAGCGGCGCGATTGGCGCAGAAACCGGCACGACCCTTAGCGGCAGCCTTGTCCAGCATGCTGAACAGGTTGGGCATTTCCTTGAGGGCAGCTTCCTTGGAAGTTGCAGTGCGAATCACCTTGAGGCTGGAACGAATCGCAGAGCGGACGGAACGGTTCATGGCGTTGGCCTTTTCGGCCTGACGCAGACGCTTTTTGCAAGATTTGTGTTGAGGCACCTTTTAATCTCCGGGTAAAACCTACTTAAAATTTGTTGGCTCAAAGATAGTAAAGTTGGAGATAATGTCAACCCCTCAAAAAGCCGTAAAATGCTAAATTTGCCCATTATGATGCCCTTTGTGAACCTCTCGGCCCAACGAGACGCCTACCGGCAGGAGCTGGAAAAAGCCGAAAAAGCAGTACTCGAAAGCGGGTGCTACATTGGCGGACTGGAGGTCCAGGCCCTGGAACAAGAACTGTCCGCCTACTGCGGAGGGGTCCAGACGGTCACCTGCGGGAGCGGCACCCAGGCCATCGAGATAGCCCTCATGGCACTCGGACTTGAACCGGGGGACCAGGTCATCGTTCCGGACTTTACCTTTATCGCCCCGGCGGAATGTGTGGCGAAACTGGGGGGCACCCCCGTTTTTGCCGACATCGACCCGAAAACGCTCCAGATCGACCCCGAAAGCGTCAAGAATCTCGTGGGCCCCAAGACCAAAGGCATTATCGCAGTGAACCTGTTCGGGCAGTGCGCCCCCTATGGGCCCTTGCGGAAAATCGCCGACGAGCACGGACTCTGGATTCTGGAAGACAGCGCCCAGGCCTTCGGAGCAACTTATACCGCTGGTGGCACCGGGTGCGGGACCGCTGCCGGGGGGAACGCTCGCCGGGCCTGCACCTTCGGGGACATTTCCATTACCAGTTTTTACCCCAGTAAGCCCCTGGGCTGCTACGGCGACGGCGGGGCCATCTTTACCGCCAACGCGAAATATGCAGAAAAAGCAAGACTTATCGCAAACCACGGCAGCAGGGAACGCTACCGCCACGTAGAAATCGGCGTGAACGGCAGGCTGGACGCCCTGCAGGCGGCAGTGCTGCGGGTCAAACTGCGCCACCTGGACCAGGAGCTGAAACAGCGGGCGGAGAACGCCAAGGTTTACGATGAGTTTTTTGCGGGTTTGTCAGGATTTGCGCCGCAAGCGATAGTTGCGGGCAACACCAGCACCTACGCCCAGTACACGGTGCTGGCAGAGAACCGGGACGAATTTATCGCAAAGTTGAACGCCGCAGGAATTCCCTACTGCATCCACTACCCCATGCCGCTGCACAGGCAGGCTTGTTTTGATGGACGCGGCAAAGCGAACGACGCTACCTGCCCCGCCACCGAAAAAACCTGTTCGCAGGTAATAAGTTTACCCTTCTGCGCCTTCACCGACGTACAAGCGGTGGTGGACAGGCTAAAATGAATTGCCAAACTCTATGCGTTTTTGTACATTTACGCATAAATAAACTCAACTCTGTTTTTTCAGCGCTTGGGAATGCTCAAAAACGCGACATTCTTTTTGGTGCTGAAAACATTAAGGAGCCTACATGGCACATTATCTCTTTACTTCTGAATCCGTGTCCAAGGGACATCCGGACAAAGTCTGCGACCAGATTTCGGACGCTATCCTCGACGCCTGCCTCGCCCAGGACCCGAACAGCCGCGTGGCTTGCGAAACGCTCGTGAACACGGGCCTCGTCGTGGTTTCCGGCGAAATCACCACCAAGGCTGTGATTGACTACCAGCAGATTGCCCGCAAGACCATCAAGGGTATCGGCTACGTGAATCCGGAACTCGCCTTCGACTACCAGGGCTGCTCCGTGCTCGTGGCTATGGACAAACAGTCCCCCGATATCGCCCAGGGCGTGGACGCCAAGGCCGCCGACGGTAAGGAAGATGACAAGCAGGGCGCCGGTGACCAGGGCATGATGTTCGGTTACGCCGTGAACGAAACTAAGGAACTGATGCCGCTGCCCATCAGCCTCGCCCACAAGCTCATGGAAGAAATCCAGAACCTCCGCGAACAGGGCAAGATCAAGTGGCTGCGCCCGGATGCCAAGTCCCAGGTGACTGTTGAGTACGACGAAAACGACAAGCCCGTACGCGTGGACACCGTGGTTATCTCTACCCAGCACGACGAATTCGTGAAGGGCAAGCCGCTCTCCCACAAGCAGATCGAAAAGGAAATCATCGAGAAACTCATCAAGAAGGTGATCCCCGCCAAGCTTCTGGACAAGAATACCCGCTACCTGGTGAACCCCACAGGCAAGTTCGTGGTGGGTGGCCCCCACGGCGACTGCGGCCTCACCGGTCGTAAGATTATCGTGGACACCTACGGCGGCATGGGCCGTCACGGTGGTGGCGCATTCAGCGGCAAGGACCCGAGTAAGGTGGACCGCAGCGCCGCCTACGCCGCACGCTACGTGGCAAAGAACATCGTCGCAGCAGGCCTTGCCTACCGCTGCGAAGTGCAGCTCGCCTACGCTATCGGTTACTCCAAACCGGTGTCTGTTCTCGTGAACACCTTCGGCACGGGAAAAATCAGCGACCGCGAAATCGAAGCCATTGTCGCGAAGAACTTCGACCTCTCCCCGGCTGGCATCGTGAAGATGCTCGACCTGAAGAAGCCTGGCTACCAGGCAACTGCCGCGCTTGGCCACTTCGGCCGCACGGGTGCTCGCTTCACGTGGGAAAAGACCGACAAGGCCGCAGCGTTGAAGAAAGCCGCTCGGCTCTAACGCCGGCTAAAAACCTCCGGTAAAGCCACTCATATACCGGATCTTAAGACAAATTCAAAACCGCAGCTCAATCGAGCTGCGGTTCTTTTTTTCACCTTCTTACTTGAAAGGCCATCCCGTTCTTTGAGCGGGCCAGGTAAACACCCCGTTCGGGAACAAGCGTTCGAACTTTCACCTGGACTTCCTGGACACTTGACGCATAGACCGTTCCGAAAAAGGCCCCATTCATCGAATACACGCGGAAAGCCTGCATGGGCTGTACACTATAGCGTAAGGCCGAAACGAAACCCGAAGGAGCTTCAGACTTCTTGTCGTCCGTGGGAGTTTTTTCTTTCGGATTGTCGGTGGGCGTCGAGGTTTTCTGTTCCTCCCCCTCTTCGCTATTTTCATCGGTGACGAATTCAATCCAATCTATATCCATCCAATCGCCGGTTACCGTAAAGCGGAGGATGTGTTCGCCCTCGCTCAGGTCCACATTGACTTCCACCTCATTATACTCATCGTAGTTATCTTCACCGGAGGTGGCCTGCGGAACCTTGATTTCTTCGGTAATGTCCTTGCCATCCATGGACAGCTTGAAACTGGAGGTGCTATTGGCCGAAGCTACGGAGGCCTTCATGGTGTAAATCCCTTTTTTGGCGATCGTCACGGAGTATTCCAGCCATTCGCCAGCCTGGTTATAACCTACGATATAGCGGTTTGCCTTCTTATAAATATCTACGCCGGTTCCTTCACGGTAGCTTACACCGCCGTTCGTTTCGGCTCCATGGTCCAAAGCATCTTTTTCGTTGTAACTGATATTGCCCTGACCAATTCCGCTAATGTCGAAATCCTCCATCTCGATTTTACCCGGGATGGCAAAAGGAGCGTTGTTGAACGGCTGGCGAGGAACCGGTTTGATAATCAAGCGGAGCAGCGCCGAACCGTGGGGCGGAAGTTCTACGGATACACGGGAAAGGGAACCAAGGCTTTTCTTTTGCCAGGCATCGCGGACTTCCACTTCGCCCTCTACGCCAATGTCAGCAAAGTTACATTCAACCGTTTGGGTAGATCCGTTATTGTTGAGAAGCGCTACGGCGACATCTCCATTACGCAAGGGCTTGGTCCAAACCTGTTTGCCATTTACATTAGAAATGCGGTGACCTTGAACACCCAGGGAATCTTGGTTAATGGCAATCATGTCCTTGTTCAGGTAGAGTTCCTTGGTTTCGTTACTCATATTACGGACATCGGAACTAATCATGATAGGAGCGGCCATAATAGACCACATGGTCATCTGTGATTTTTGTTCGTCGTAAGAAAGACCTTTGTTTCCTACCTCCAGCATATCCGGGTCGTTCCAGCTACCAGGCTGTGCAATTTCCCAGTATTTGTCGTTGGCATCGATGATATCATAAACGCCACGATACCACGAAGTAGAAATCCATTCAGGACCAATATCGAAGGTGGTACGCCAAAGGTTAGCGATTTTCGGCATCCAATCCTGATAACCCCAAGCACAAATGCTGAACACGATAGGTCGTCCAGAATTAAGGAGCGCTTTGGACATGCGAGTATAGTCTTCTTCCTGGTTTGATTTTTCGGCTGGATCACAGTTGTCGTATTTCCAGTAGTCAACGCCCCATTCAGCCAGCTTTTTTGCGTCCTGTTCTTCGTGCATATAGGAACCGCTTTCGCTTTGCCAATTGCTATTGTAATGATGACAGGTGCGTTTACCGCGGTCACCATAAAGTCCAAACTTGAGCCCCTTTTTATGGACGTAATCGGCCATGGCCTTCATCCCGCTGGGGAATGTCTTTGGGTTGTTCTGGAGATTACCATTGGCATCGCGTTTGGTATCCATCCAGTTGTCATCCAGGTTCAGGTAGATGTAGCCCGCATCCTTCAATCCGGAAGACACCATGGCATCCGCAATTTCCTTAATTTGGTTCTCGTTGATGTTCTCGTGGAACACGTTCCAGCTATTCCACCCCATAGGGGGAGTCTTCACCAAATCATTGACAGGTTGCGCCTGTGCCGAAATTGCGGCAAAAGCAGTCATAGCAAGCATCACGCGGCTCATATTCCTGATTTCAAACATTTTTCCCCTTCAAGGTTTTCACCTTTATTCGTTCACCATAAAGCGGTGAACCATTCCATTCCTAGACTTCACCAAATAAACGCCCTTCGAAGGAGCCATCCCGCGGACCTTCGCCAGAGCCTCGGCAATTCCTGCTGCATTCACCGTTCCCACAAGCATTCCGTTCAAGGAATACACGCGATAGCTCTGGGCGGCCGGCACATTGTAAAGGATATTGCCTGCAATGGCGGCGCTTTCCTTAGAATCGCCCTTCTTGTCACCCGATTCAGACTTTTTGTCTCCCGTCTTGGTAGAATCCAATTTTGTTTCGGAGGAACTTTCACCGCTATCGCCATCAATGCTGAACTCAATCCAGTCTACATTCACGTAGTTTCCGACAATTTCCACCTTGAGCACATGCTCACCTGCAGAGATGCTCTTCGTTTTTGCCGAAACCGCCATATAGGTAGACCAATCCGCACCCTGTTCGGCGATGATATCATCGGTAATGGCTTCACCATCGATATACAGCTTGACGCCTGCGTTTTCAGAAGACGTGGCCATGTTCACCCGAACATCGTACTCTCCAGCCTTATCCGCCTTTACCGTGTACCGCAGCCATTCACCTTCCTGGGTATACCCGATGGCATAACCCTTCGAGAGGTCTTCATCGTCAATAGCCACAATGTCTACACCGTCGGTACGGTACGTCTTACCCTGATTAGCGCCATCCTTGTCGTAATAGGCACGACCGGACTTGCCCACATCGTAATTCTCGATTTCAATCTTACCGGGAAGTTTTGCCACCACGTCCTTATACGGGGTCGGAGGAGTCTCATCCTGATCCAGGTAGATTTCGTCATTCTCGTCGACGCCTATCTTGAACCAGTCAAAATCGGCATAGCCCCCCGCCTGCTTAGTCGCAAAGTTGAAGAGTCCAAAGCGATAACCCACGAACATGTGGAGGCTAAAATTCAAACTGACATTGTTGCCGATCTTGGTCCAAGAACTTCCATCAGTACTATAGTAGAACGAAGCAGTTCCGCGGTCATTCGACAAGTCAAAATCTACCCGCAGATAAACCATTGAACCTGAAATCGGAGCGCTTGCTTTCTGACTATCGCCCTTTTCGTCACCGCTATACATCACCACTTTATAGCTACCGCTTTCCTTGGCCAAGGCCACAAAGCCCTTATCATCCTGCAACGCCACAAGACCCGCAATGTCGCCATCCTTCATGCCGGAACCGTCCACAAGCGTACGTCCCGAGCACTTTGGGCCAAAGGTGCGCATCGTAAGCGTATTCTTTGCATTCTGCACGCGAGTGTCGGTGCGACTCGTGGTAATACGGTAATGTCCCGGATTAGCCGTGAGACTCCAATTCTTGTTGTCAGGATTGTGGTTGAACTGCCATTCTAGAGGAAGGGTTTCAGAATCAAAGTCATCACTAGTAACCATGCCATAGCCGGGAATCGGCGAATTCGGCAAGTCGATTGTAGAGGGTGCCTTGGAACCGCTGGTAGGCACGGGCCAACCATCTTTCCATTCCATCGGGACCAGGTGCGCCAAACGGCCAACCGGACCGGAGTCACGGAACAACAGGGCATACCACTTATTATCGGGCGTATTAAAAATACCACCCTGTGCTACACCGTTGTCGGACAAAAAGTACCTTCCGCTATATCCAGAGAGCAGATTCTTAGAACGGTAAACAATTTCGCTACGACTTTTGCCGGCCGGCCAAGAAATAGTAAACAGGTAATACTCCCCGTTCACCTTTTCCATGTGAGAGCCTTCTTGCTGAACATAGTAATCTCCCTGCGCACCAGACTTTCCGGTCACCTGGTTGACACTCACGCCGCCGAGTTTGCCACTCTTGCCGCCCTGTTTGACGCCGCTGGCATCGTCGTTCAGCTGCACGTAGCTGATCTGGTCTCCGCTGCCGTAAAAAACCCAGGCAGTACCGTCGTCATCGAAAAACAGCGACGGATCGTGGTAAAAAGGAAGATGAACTTCGGTCCACGGGCCATTTTCCACATCGGCAGTCTTGTAAAGGTAGGTCGTCATTGTCGTATAAGACGGAGTCAGTACATAGAAATAGCCATCCCGATAACGGATGCTTGACGCCCAGGAGCCCTTACCGTAGGCATCCTGACCGCCATTCAGGTTCATTTTGTCATTATCAACAAGCGTCTGGTAGGCATAGCCCACCGTGCGCCACTGGGCCAAATCCGTGCTCTTGAAGACGGGCACGCCCGGGGCAAAGTGCATGGTCGTCGTCACCATGTAGTAAGCGTCGTCAACGCGGACAATCGAGGGGTCCGGGCTATCGACGTACATAATCGGATTATTGACGGTCACTGCATAAGCCGCAGAGGCGAACGCCAGAGCTATACCAATCCCATTCAGCCATTTCATATTCTTTTCCCTTCCCTAATCTTCTTTCTATTTTCCGTTCACAATCACCTTCTGCAGCATGGAGCTATTCCTGACCCTAGACCGCACAAAGTAAATTCCATTTGCAAAACCAGCCTGCTTCAGCGCAAAGGACAAATCCCTCGACGAGAATATGACGCCATCGATACGGCCTAGGCGCTTGCCCGTCAAACTGAACACGTCGTAACAGGCAGCCCGCTGCAAAAGTCCAAATTCATCAATAGAAACCAAGCCCTGTTTTTCTTCGGAGGTCTTCTTAGGTTCTTCACCCTTTTTCTCCTGAGCAAGAGAATCTTTCTTATCTTCTGCAACAGGAACATCGGGATTGGTAAACTGGAGCCAGTCCACATTCAGGTATGCTCCCGTAATCAGGAGCTTGAGCACGTGTTCACCCTTCGTGAGTTCCGCGGAACCTATTTCCACTTCCTTGTAGACATTGAATTTCTCTTCGTCGGTTTTCAGGCCCGTAAGCGATGCCGTAATGGGTTCATCATCAATAAACAACTGAAGTCCCGCTGTTTCAAAAGGGGTCGCCACATTCGCTGTGATATCGTACTTGGCATTGGCGGCGACATTCACGGTGTACTCCACCCATTCATCCGCTTGCGTGTAACCGATGGCATAACCCGTGCAGGCCACATCACCGCACTTGGAATCGCTAATGTCGACCACGTCGACTTCGTCTTCGCGGTAGGCCTTGCCCTGGTTTTCGCGATCGTTGTCGTAAAAGGCCTTGTTGTGGCCACCCTCGTCGTAGTTTTCGGCCTCGATCTTGCCCGGAACTGTCGCGACAGTGCCCTTGTAAGGAGTCTGGGCCACAGCAATCTTGTCACTTTCCATGTACCAGTAGTCAAAATCGAAACCGCCCTGCTTTACCACAAAGAACAGGTCATCGACACCGGCAGCGTTTTCTACATCAAAGGAATTTTCTTCCCACTTGGAACCTGCGGGCACATTGATGGAAGCGAGGAGCGCCCCGGTCTCAGAACCGGCATGTACTTCGAGCTTGCCGCCGTTACCCTTGGTGCAAATGATAATGCGGTCAGCACCATCGCCCATATCTACTGAGCGCACCTTGGTGTAGAACCCGCTGTTCATATTGGTGAGGTAAACGGAACCGTTAGAAACTGCCACATGATTGATTATCGTGTAGTTACCGCCATCAGGATCTGCCGGCTTGCTGACCGTCATGCCGCCCACCCAGGCCTTGGTCTCGGCTTCTACACGGGTAAACGGATCCAGGTTCTTGATGGGCTTTTTCACGCCATCGTTGGTGGACTTGATAGTCGGAATAGAACCGTCAGCGTTCCAAGTGAATTCTTCAATCGCAGTAGAGCGACTATAACCTCCACCGCTTATGTTCTTCTGATTATGGTAAAAGAAAAAGCTGCGGCCCTTGAAATCAATAAGCCCGGAGTGATTCGTGAACGCAGTATTGTTCCCCTGGTCCATGATGACTCCTCTCCATGTCCACGGGCCTGTCGGGCTGTCGCTAGTGGAATACGAAATTTTCTCAGGAACGCCGTGGGAGGCGTAAATCATGTAGTAAGTCTTGCCGCGCTTGTGAATCCACGGGCCTTCGGTGTAAGCAGATGCCGAGCAACCATTATTGTCGCAATGTTTCGGTCCAAAACCCGCCTCCGTCATTTCGGTCACATGAACCTGTCCGTCAATCTCTATCATGTTTTCCTTGAGCTTGGCATAATAGAGCTTCGGGTTACCCCAGTAAAGGTAGGCCTGGCCGTCATCATCGATCCAAACGGTAGGGTCAATGTAGTCCCAATTGGGGCCAGCTAGGTGTTTGCCGTTCAAAGCGTCCTTAAACGGGCCTTCGGGCCTGTCGGCCACGGCCACGTTAATAGCGCGCCCGCCTGATGTAGCATCCACCGTCACGTAGTAATAATACTTGCCGTTGCGACGCACAACTTGTGCCGCCCAGTCGCCGTTCTTCTTGGCATTTCCGCCAAAATCTTCGTTAGAAAGGATGAGTGTACCACGGTCGGTCCAGTTTACCATATCGGTGGTGCAGGAAACGCGCCAACCATGCATGGTAAAGAAATGGCCTCCCTCGTCGTTACCAGTGTACACGCACACCGTATCGCCGAACACCACAGGGGCAGGGTCCGGAGAATAGTATGTCTGAATAATGGGATTTTCGGCAAAAACAGCCGAAACAAGGCAGAAACCCACAAAAAAAGGCAATTTTTTGGCGATTTTCGCTACAACCATCAACTCATCCCTTTTTTAGCCGAAAAACGGCTTTTTCACCAAACAAAAAATACCTCTCCCGAAGGGGAAATAGCATGTTCGGAGCAAATGTCCTATGGATAAGTTGTCAACACCCTAAAAATTTACATAGGGTACAAAAATTGGCATTTTGGAGTAATTTACGCGTTTGTAAAGCGACTCAGGAACTGTGCCAGGCGCTCGTTGCCCGATTTGCGGAACACGTGGTCGGGGGTTCCCTGCTCCACGATGACACCGCCGTCCATGAAGATGACCTTGTCGGCCACGTCGCGGGCAAAGGCCATCTCGTGGGTCACGATGACCATGGTCATCTTGTCTTCGGCAAGCTTCTTGATAATCTTGAGCACTTCGCCGGTGAGTTCCGGGTCCAGCGCTGAGGTCGGCTCGTCAAAGAAAAGAATCTTCGGGTTCATCGCGAGGGCGCGGGCAATGGACACGCGCTGCTGCTGGCCACCGCTGAGCTCGCAGGGGTAAGCCTTTTCCTTGCCCTCAAGGCCCATGCGTTTGAGCAAGAATTGACCCTTCGCACGGGCATCTTTGCGTTCGTCTCCCAGCACACGCACCGGAGCGAGGCAAAGGTTCTGGAGCACCGTCAGGTGCGGGAACAAGTTGAAGTTCTGGAACACGAGTCCCGTAGAAAGGCGAATTTCACGAAGCGTTTTAGCCGGAGCATACTTGACTGCCGGGCCCTTCGCCGAAACGCCAGGCACTACCATGTCCTTGCCGTCGACCTGCACCAGGCCGCCGTCAACCGTTTCGAGCTGGGTAAGGCAACGCAAAAGCGTGCTCTTGCCGGAACCGCTGGGCCCGATAATCGAGAGCACCTCGCCTGCCTTCAGATCAAAAGAAATATCCTTGAGCACATGCAAGTCGCCAAAGGACTTCTTGACGTGTTCTACCTTGAGGATCGGCGCAGATTCATTCATATTTTCCATTCCACGCCTCACTTATAGTAATTGAGCTTGCGTTCCACGTAGGCAAAAAGCACGCTCAGCAAAAGGTTCGCCACATAGTAGAATACGCCCGCCACGAACAGCGGGTAAATGCTCGCATAAGCCGCCTGCTGTTTCTTGGCCAGCGCAAAAAGTTCCGTCACCGCAATCACCTGCGCAAGGGAGGTGTCCTTCACCAGGGTGATGACTTCGTTGGCGCTGGCGGGAACCACGCGCTTCACCACCTGCGGGAGAATAATACGGAAGAACGTCTGCGTGCGGGTCATGCCCAGCATGTAGGCCGCCTCGTACTGCCCCTTGGATATGGACTGGATACCGCCGCGGAAAATTTCGGCAAAGTAGGCCGCATAGTTTATCGAAAACGCCACGATTACCGCCGGGAAGCGGTCAAACGAAAAATCCACGCCCGCATATTCGCTCAGGTAGTAGGAGCCAAAGTAAATCGCCACAATCTGGAGCAGCAAAGGGGTGCCGCGCATCACCGAGATGTAGAACGACACCGGGTAACGCACCACGCGCCACTTGCTCATCTTGAGGACTGCGATGAGCAGGCCCAGCGGAATCGAGAACAGGAGCGTAAGCCCGAAAATGGCGAGCGTCGTGCAGAAGCCGCCCCAGAGAATCGGCAAAAGCGTTGACAGTTCCGACATTACTTGCCAAACCACTTGGCAGAGATTTCGTCGAACTTGCCGTCGGCCTTCATGGCAGCCAGGGTAGAATTCACGGCATCACGCAGGGCCTGGTCCTTCTTGCGGAAACCCACGGCGTAGACTTCGTCGGAAAGGCCTTCCTCGAGCACCGTGTAGTCCTTCCCATTCGTCACAATCCAGTACTTGGCCACGATTTCGTCCAGGAACACGGCATCCACACCGCCCTTGTCCAAATCCATGAGCGCTGTCTGGTTGTCGTCAAACGGAACGATTTCCTTGGCGGCCTTGCCCGCTTCGGAAGCATCCAGCAGCTTCTGGGCGGTAGAACCGTTCTGCACGGCAATCTTCTTGCCGGCGAGGGCCGCGAGACTTGCAAGTGCCTTGTCCTTCACCGTGAAAATCATGCGGTTCTTGAGGTACGGGTCGCTCAGGTTCATGGCCTTTGCGCGGGCGCTGTCCACGCTCATGCCGTTCCAGATGCAGTCAATCTTGCCGGTGTTCAGTTCCTGTTCCTTAGCGTCCCAGGAAATCGGCTGCGTCTTGAGCTTCACTCCCAGGCGCGCACAAACTTCGGTAGCGAGGTCGATATCGAAACCCACGATGTTGTTATCCTTGTCGCGGAAGCCCATCGGCGGGAAAGAATCATCGAGGCCGAGGACGAACACGCCAGCCGCCTTGACCTTGTTGAAGGATTCATCGGCAGCAACCTTCGCTTCTGCCTTTTGTTCGTTACAGGCAGAGAATACAGCGGCGCAAGCAACGGCCGCAAGAATTGCAAAAATCTTTTTCATCTTGAAGTCCTCTTTTTGATTTACAAGAGAAATATAGAAAAAGGGCCGCATTTCAATGAATACGGATAATCAAGCAGCCCTTTTATTTAACGCCTGTATGATTCAAGGAGTTCCATGACGTTGGCTGCATCCTGTTCAGCTTCATCCCAGCTCTGGTCGATATAGGGATTTCTTGAATTACCAACTCCTCATTTGGCTCAAGAATTTTTCCTTGGTGTAGGCGCCTTCGACGTTGCGATCCTCATACACTAGGCAGTAGCGATATTCATTGCCGGCCTTTGAAGCCCATAGGTTCCCGAGTTCAATTTTCTTAGCGGCATCCAAATGGTCGCCCTTGGTTTCCAGCAGAACGATTTTTCCTTTTTTCGTCTTGATGATGAAATCAGGATAGTGATTGATGAACCCGTTGATACAGAAATCGGCCCGTTCCTTGTTGCGGGTCCAAAACTCCACGTTATCCAGGTTTGCGAGTTCATTTACAACTTCAGCTTCAAAATTATTGAAACTCTCTTCCGGTTCGTACAGCCCTTTAGCGATGCTCTTGCCCTTTGCTGAGTAGGGTTTCTGTTTTTTGAATGTATAAATCGGCTTTAAAATGATTTTGTCTGAATCGACTTTGCTAAGGAATTCTTTGTGAACATAGGTGTCGGCGTGATTTTGGATGGCTGCCTTGATTTTTGCTGCGTATGGAGTGGAGTTGTTCAGCATGTGGTTGAATGCGGCGTCATCAAATGATTCCAAGACGCGTTCAATGTATATCTTGATTTCTTGGTCAGGAATGGGGTACATTTTCCCGACAAGCCCCACTAACAATTCGGCGCATTTTTTGCGTTTGCATTCGACATCCTTGATACTTAAAATCCATTGCGCGAGGCTTGTTTGCGCTTCCTTACCCACTTTGCAGAAGGTCGGAGTATTGTCCTTGGTACTTTCGTCCAAATCGACCTTGTATATTTCTGCATCTACGTTGTCAAAGTTGATAGATGTGTCGCAGGTACGAAGTGGGAATTTTTTCAGGAGCATGTCCTTTTCAAATTCCATTTCGCGGAGACCGAACAAGTCGTTTTCAATGCCATCCATGTTCATGAAGAATTTAGGCAGGCAAATTCCACTTGCGCTTTCAATAAAGTTTTCTTTGATTTGGGCGTTTTTCACTTGCTTCTCCAGATCTGCAGGTGTCGGAGCGACTCCAGAAGATTTGCACTCCCGGATTTGCATTTCCATCGTTTCGTTTTCTTGTCTTGCCAAGCGTTCTATGTCTTGCACGGCAGGGCTTGCAGGACTAGCACTCGTCCCAGGATTCCAGCTTGTTGCTGGTGGCATGATTCCGCTAAAGCCATTTGCCGAAGGCTCTTGCGTTTCCGGTGAAATCGACGACAACAAATCGACTGGCGACGGTGCGGCAGGTGCACTTGGCAAATTGTTGACCACCTGCGTATCCGCAATTCTGTAGTCCTTGCCGCTGAAGCCTGCGCGGTTCAAACCTTCCACCACATTCTGCACGGTATCCAAGAACTTGTTCGATGCCGTAAGCACATAACTCATGTTCAACATCGGGTTCGGATTTTTGCGGGTATAAGGCAACCGCAGCACTCTCCCGAGAATCTGTTCCACATCCACAGCGGAATTCTTGTCGGCAAGCGATGCAAGGATGTACGCATAAGGGCAATCCCAGCCTTCTTTCAGAGCGTTCACCGTAATGATGTAGCGGACTTCGCAATCCGGCGACATCAAATCCAAACCAGCCAACTCGTTTTTATCGGCGGTTTTTATCTTGATTTCGCTTTTCTTGATTCCCTTTTCGATTAGCATCGCCTTGATTTTATCGAAGGTGGCGTTGTCTTCTTTTGTCTTGGGCTCCGCCTGGAATAGGACGATGGGGCGAATGGGCGCCCCTCCCTGATTTTGAGCGTCAAAAGCGGCTCGTTCCAAGCGGTCGCGAAGTTCCAACGCCGAATTTACGACTTCATCCTTGCACTGGTGGTTATAGACAATCACGGGCAACTTGACCATGCTTTCTTTTTTGAGTTCAAAGGCACTGGTAAAGCTGATGATGTTGCTGTTTTTTCGCGGAGTCGCCGTCAAGTCCAAAATAAAACTCGGATTCAGCTGTTTGAGCATATCGACGCTCAATTCGCTTTCCGCATTGTGACTTTCATCTACAACGATTACAGGGTTCAGCTGCTTGAAAACCGACATCAAGGAGACTTCTTCATCAGCGGATTCCGCAAAAGACAACAGGTTGCCGTTTTCCTTGTAGGCATTGCGGTTATCTTTGTTGCGGCTCCGCAGGCTATCGAAACTGAGAATGCAAAGGGACAAGTTTTCCTTTACGGACGAAGCGTTGAAACCCGCACCCTGTAAAAGAGCAGTCTTGTCATAGACTTCCACGCGATTCCCGAAATCCGCATTCAACTGTTCGCGATATGGATGTTCCGGGTTCGAAAAATTGCGAATGGTCTGTTCAAGGATAGAATTTGACGGAACAAGCCACACCACCGTTTTTGCGTGATCTTGCGGAAATATCGAGAAAATCGGTCGGAGCGCATTGGCGGCAATGAATGTTTTTCCGCCAGCAGTCGGGACCTTCAGGCACACATGAGGAACACCAGCAACATTGTTCTTGTAGGGTTCCACGATTTCGCCGGGGAACGGAGTGAGCGGAGTCCGCGGGTGCAGCCGCCAGAATTCATTGAAGCTCTCCGAAATATTTTTTGTCTTTTGGAGAATTTCCAGATAACGGGTCAAATCTTCGATGATGTCTTTCTGGTATTGCTTGAGAATCATTAGAACCTCCGGATATCACGCGGGATTTTCTTGAAGGTGATGTCGTGGTCAAAAAGGAATTTCTGCGGCATGATGCAGTTGTCCGCATAGATTACATAGCGGTCGGCCTTCTCCGAAATTGACGCAAGAAATGTCGCATCAAGCGTCGTTGTTTCGTCCTTGTTGTAAAGGAAATAATAGGCGACGCCTTCGAAGTTCCCTAGATGCGCCGGATGCCCGTTGTTGCTTTGCGGCAAAGCATGGTTTGTTTCGGTGTAATAGAGGTATTCGCGGATGGTCTGCTCCGGGACATCTTCGTTGATAAAGCCATCCTTCAATAGTTCTGGGCCAAGTTCGTAATAAGCGAATGAACCGCCGGTGCCCTCAGTAACGGTCCCTGAGCCTGTCGAAGGGCCGTATCCTTTTATCACGCGGCGGACGCGCTCGGCAGTGATTGTTTCTGCGTAATCTTCCATTTCAACAAGGATGAACTTGCGGTTGCCGCCATCTTGCTTGTTCAAGTTCAACACCGCGTGGGCCGTGGTGCCGGAACCTGCGAAGGAATCGAGGATGATGGAGGATTTGTCAGAATACAACTCAAAACATCTTTTCAATAAATCAACTGATTTTGGATAATCAAAAACGGCTTTACCATCAAATATTTCTTTTAGTTTTTTTGTTGCATCTTGAGAATGCCCAACCTCTGTATACTTCCAAATAGTCATTGGGGTTATTCCCTGCTTTACTTCTGAAAGAAACTTTTTCACAGCAGGAACACTATTTCCATCAGGTCCAAACCATATACGATTGTCAGCTACCATTTCTGCAAATCTTTCTTTTGTATAAAGCCAACATCTCCCTTTTGATGGTAAAACTCTTCTTTTTGATGGCAACTCAATTTCATACACTTTTTCTTCTACTACAGGGCCGACAGAACAATCCGATGCTTTCCAAGCTCCTCTTGGATCATTGTCTGGATTTGAATATCTATTATTGGCATCTTCAGACCTTGGCAATCCATTACAAACAAGACTCTCTACTTTTTTTGCATAACACAAAATGTAATCATGACTTTCAGAAAAATGTTTTTTCAGATTAACCGGAGCATACGCTCTTTCCCAAATCACTTGAGCTACAAAATTCCCAGCCCCAAATATTTCATCACAAACCAACTTCAGATTAGCCTGCTCGTTGTCGTCGATGCTAATAAAAATCGCCCCGTCATTGCTCAACAATTTCTGCAACAACTTAAGGCGCGGGTACATCATGCAAAGCCACTTGTCGTGACGGGTCAAGTCCTCGGATTCCTTCCCTACAACTTGCCCCAGCCACTTCTTGATTTTCGGGCTGTTCACATTGTCGTTATAGACCCAGTTCTCGTTGCCGGTATTGTACGGTGGATCGATATAGATGCATTTGACGCGACCTTCGTATTCAGGGAGCAGAGATTTGAGCGCTTCCAAATTATCGCCGTGGATAATCTTGTTGCCCGGCTCGCCATCGCCAAAATCGTATTTCTTTTCCAGAACCCGATAAGGGACATCCAGGTGGTGATTCAAAACAGCGTCTTTGCCAATCCAGGTCAGCGAGGGCATGGGGGCCTCATGTACAAAAAGGTTAAAGGTTCAGTTCTAACCCTTACCCTTTTGCAAGTGGATTCTATCGCGCCTCGCGCTCCTGAATGACAGGAGCATACAAAAAAGGCGTGGAATCATCCGACTTGCATGTTTCGAGGCTCCGCTAAAAGCCCTGCATACTACAAGCACGAACGACCCACGCCCCATAGGGACGTGAGCGTTCGTCTTATTCTCGTATGCATTTGAAATTTAGCGGATTTCGAAACTGAGAATAAGAGCAAAAACTCTAAAAACTGGTAGCCCGTTACCCGACCGGCACACAACCGCCGATGCAGCTAAAAAGCCATGCCGTGAATATAGATAATTGCAGGACTTTGAAAGTCCGGCAACAGTAGATTACGGATGTTTTTTCTCGAATTCGCTAGGAATCCGTAAAACCACACCCCCACGCGAGACGTAATCTCCAAAAATGTCCAATGGCGCACGGCCAGAACGGATAAAATGCCCCTAATCGCAACATTAACCAAAAAAGTTAATTTCTTTAACCAAATCTATTGACTTGTAAACCAAAATAATGTATATTACTCGCAAACCCACTCAAGGAGACACAAAATGGTCACATCTTTCGGAAAATTTTTGAGGAACTTAAGGATGGATATAGGAGAACTTCTGCTTAATATGGCCGACAAGTTAAGCGTATCTCCAGCATTCCTTTCTGGAGTCGAGAACGGGAAAAGAAAGATTCCCGAAGGATGGCTTTCCAAGATAGCGACCCTCTATGGCCTATCTGAAGAACAAAACGAAAAGATGATAGCCGCCTATTACGACTCTAATAACGAAATCGAAATAGGATTGCACGACCTGCAGGCCAACCAAAGAGATCTGGCCATTGCTTTTGCCAGAAAATTGGATTCTATACCAGATAGTGATATAAGCAGAATCCTAAGTATTTTAAACAAGGAGAAGAAATAATGGCAAACTTCATTGCCAAGCCAATGTCCACAGAAGACATTCGGCAGCTTGTAAAGATTATCCGAAAACGGTGCGGTTTAATTGAGTGTACTAACGTTCCCGTTTGCCATTTATTCGAGTGGATTCTGGAAAAACTAGTCCAGGAATTCGATTGGGAGATAGTATCCGACGATGAAATGTCCGAAGAGGGAAAGACGTTTACCGGAGCGAACAAGATTGAAATAAGGGAGAGCGTCTATATCGCAGCGAATAACGGAGATGGACGCGCTCGTTTTACAATCATGCATGAAATCGGACATTTTTTCTTACATGGGCCAAACCGTGTAGCACTTTGCCGTTTGGCTCCTGGGGAAAAGCTTAGACCATTCGAAGATCCCGAATGGCAGGCCGACACCTTTGCCGCTGAATTCTTGATGGATTTTGATTTGATTCAAGGAATGAATTACAAGCAGATTTCAGATGAATGCGGCGTCACTTATGGTGCAGCCAAAACGAGAATCGGCAAAATCCAAGGGAGGTGGATTGTGTAAAAGTAGCTATCTATACCCTAAATAAACGGCTGTACAGCGAACATCAGCCATCCAAGCAAACAGCATCAGCAAGTTCTTGTTAACAACTAACGGCTTTGTCTTGATGCACAACATCATCCGCCGAAATTCGGCAAGAGGTTTTATGTCAAGACAATTCTTGCATATATCAATCCGTATTGTATTTTCTGCAAAAGGGGTACAATATGGGAACCAGTAAACCAGGCCGCTACATGAATACGAAAGGTAGCGCCAGAACCATGAGCCAGTTTTCGCTGGTTCATGCATCCGAAGGAAAATTCACAAGACCACAAAGACCAACTGACCCATTAAAACTGGTGAGTGGTGGCCATGGACAAAAAGGGATGAATCTTCTAGATAAATACGGTATTGCGTACAATATTGTGAAAATCTATCCCAATGGTGTTCGTGTAGGAAACATCCCTTTGCATTCGACAAGAGCGAAACGTACGGGGATAAACCAATCTTGGTTTCCTACGTCATGGAGTGAAAAAACTATTAAACGGGCTGGAGAACATGTAGCCCAGTTACACAGGAACCGTAATTTCCCGGATGGAAGGATTATGTACGGGACTTTCAAGGGCGTTCGTGTAGGTGTAATCAAAACAAATGGGCAAATCGGAACTGTGTTCCCTGACAAAATTCAACCATAGGAGTCAAAAAATGATAGACAAGAATGAATTCAACAAAATCATTGTTGAACGCAAAAGAATCGCGGATGAAACGATGGACAACTGGGATTACGGCATTGAACAATGCCACGAAAAAATCCTTGCAATGATTACGGACAACCTGCAGGAAGGACTCTCGTTCCTTGAAAACGAATGCAGTCCTGATGATATCTACTGGATTAGCGAAATGTTTGATGAAATCGCAACTAAAACTCAATCCAAGGAATTCATCGAGGCGATACACAGAATCCATGACAAAATGCCGGAGGATATCAAGAAATCGATTGAGATTGATATTGAATCTGCCGAACAAGCAATGGGTTAAAAAGAAAGGACTCGAACAAGTTGCAGCGAACAATCTTGTCCAAGTCCATTCCCAGATATGCTAAAGCAAATCCTAGTTAACAACTAACGTAGGTATTAATTTAGCATATCTATTCCACAAAAACAAGTAAAATCTTCAAAAGAGGAATAAATATGCGCATAAACGCCTTTGACGACGGATTGCGTCCAGAATTGCTGGAACGCTCTTTTTACGATGGAATCTTTGAAATTCCGCGATTAGAGCCATTGGAACAAATTGTCGAGCCCGCAGGACTTGTACCCTTTTCCAAGCGGCAGAAGGCCAGGGATCGATTCGTACACTTCTATGAACACGAGGCTCATTATCAGGATTTCACCAACCATCCTGAAAAATATATCAAAGATCTTTTAGAGCATCCGGGAATTATATCTCCCGATAATTCTATTCTAGTAGAAGCTCCTCTTTGCGCACAGATTGCAAACCTATTCATATCTCGGCGCAACGCAAGTTTTCTGCAACACAGCGGAGTCTATCAGATTCCGAATGTGCGATGGGGCGACGAAAGGACATTTACAACTGTAGAATTACCGGAAGCAGTAGCTTTTATCGGCATTCCGCATAACTCAATCGTTTCAATCGGGACTTATGGATGTTGTCAAACTCAAGATGAAAAACGACTGATGCATTTGGGCGTTGTAGAAATGCTGAAGGTGTTGCATCCGCAAATTGTAGTCGTTTACGGTTCTATGCCAAAGGATGTATTTTGCGATTTTCCCTATGAACCGCGATTTTTGCGGTTTGACAATTGGGATAAGGAACATCATGCTTAATTTGTGGAAAGGATTTATCAGGCAAAAAGCCAGGGAGACTCCCTCCCCACCATACGCAAAAAGGGCCGCATCGCTGCGGTCCCTTTTTTGATTTGTGTGAAACATTTTATCTAAAAACACAACATTTTGTTTCACACAACCGCACAAATAACGCAAACTTTAGTTAGACAACCTTGAAAATCTTGTGCACAAGTGCAAGATTGACTTGTTTTTCCATCCAGAATATTGTATATTAATACAGGAGTATTATAATCAACTTCAAACGCACTTGTAGATTTCTGCAAAGCAAAGGAGCTATCATGCCAAGTACGCTATTGCAAGTCAGGGTGGACGAAAAGACCCGTTCTGCAGCAGGAAGCATATACGAAAAGCTCGGCATCGACTTGCCGACAGCCGTCCGCATGTTCCTTGCCAGAACCATTCTGGAAAACGGCATACCCTTCAGTATGAAGCTCCGTCCAGCCGCTCCCGCCGATGTTCTCGAAGCCATGAAACAGGCTTCGCAGTCTGCCGCCGATGCAGGAGTTGCAGATATGTCTCTTGATGAAATCAACGACGAAATCGCACAGGTCCGAGCCGGCAAATGAAATGCTATGCAGTCATTGACACGAACGTGTTGGTCTCCGCATTGTTAAAATGGGATTCTATTCCAGGGCAGGTCGTACAACAAACCTACGCCCACGAGATTATTCCCGTTTTCAATGATTCTATCTTACAAGAATACGAAGAAGTGCTCTCTCGTGAAAAATTTCATTTTCCAAAAGAGACTGTCGAATTTTTGCTTTCACGCTTAAAGACAATCGGTGAAAACATGACAACCGTAGAATCGCTTGTTGGCAATTTTCCAGACCCCAAAGACGTCGTATTTTTTGAAGTCACAATGGAAAAGAATAAAACCGATGACGCATTTCTTGTCACGGGAAACCTGAAACACTTTCCAAAGCACCCCAAAGTTGTCACTCCAGCAGAAATGCTGCGTATTTTGGACAACATATAATTCTTTTATTTATACGCAAAAAGGGCCGCATCGCAGCAGTCCTTTTTGAAAGGTGATCCCGGAACGGAGTCCGGGATGACATGTCAGGGATTAATCCTTGCCATAAACCTTTTCGGCGTAGGTCACGGTAGCGCCGAGGTATTCGCGGTTCATCTTGGCGATGTAATCCACGGTGATACCCTTCGGGCAGGCGGCCTGGCATTCGTAAAGGTTCGTGCAGTTGCCGAAGCCTTCCTTGTCCATCTGGGCGACCATGGCCAAGACGCGCTTCTT